>Ga0268357_100032_pt1 | contig 282192 bp, 211 predicted proteins | sample BioMet10_FD_192466 | JGI IMG/M metagenome (GOLD analysis project Ga0268357, IMG submission 192466) | Sewage microbial communities from Oakland, California, United States - Biofuel 10 (Illumina Assembly) | ecosystem: Engineered > Wastewater > Sewage > Unclassified | place: USA: California...
CACTAAAAAGATTAATTTATTAAAATAAGTTTGGAAATATTTAAGTAATTAAGGCGGTTTAATACCGCCTTAATTATTTTAAACCCATTGTTAAAATCATAGCACGGTATTTTTTATATTCGTTTTAAGTTTTCTTTTATTAAATTTAAAACAAAAATCGGGAAATTAAATGAAAAACCCTTTTTTTATCGTTTTTATCAGCTTGGCTATTGTGGATATGATTTATTCACAGGATATTGCTTCTGCAGATTCAATAAAACCGGGCTTGATGTTGAAGGAAATTACAATCACCAGCCAGCGTTTCAATAAAAAACTTGATGAAGTAATCCCCCCATTTGAATTAGTAACACAAGAAAAAATTTCTCAAAGTCCCGGCATTACAATTGCAGATATTCTTAAAAATGAAGCCGGATTGACTATCTCGCGAGACGGTATATGGGGTACAAATGTTTCAATCAGAGGTATTAGTAGATCCGGTATTGTTACATTTATTGACGGAAACAGAATTGAAACGGCTACCGATCTTGCGGCTGGCCTATCATTAATTAATCCCGAATTGATAGAAAGAATTGAGGTGATTAAAGGCTCGTCTTCTTTGCTTTATGGTACGGGAGCTGTCGGCGGTGTAATAAACATAACAACAAAGAAGAGCGAATACTCGGATGCGCCTTTTATACGAGGCTCGGTATATAGTAAATACTATTCTGTAAACAAGTCGGGGGATGGTGGATTGTTTTTAGCTGCGGGCGCTTCAACGTGGCGCGCAAACGTATTTGCAAATATGCGCAGCGCGGATAATACAAATACTCCAAGAGGCGAAATTCCAAACAGTCAATACCGTGACAGATCTTTTGCCGCCGATTTGGCTTTCAAACCAAAAGACGGGCAGGAACTTGTTTTTAATTACCAGAAATTTTCAGGCAATGATATAGGCATCCCTGGTGGTTCTTCTTCGTTTCCGGCAAATGCTATTGTAAAATATTCTGATATTGACAGGGAAATGTTCAGTTCTGAATATAAAATTAAAAACATGATTAAAAACATGAACTTGTTTTCCGTAAAATACTTTTCGCAAAATATTGACCGATACGTAGATAATATTCCTTTCCAGGTTCAAACAACGGCTTCTAAAATTGTTAAAGTGTTAAAAATAACTCCAAACGCCAGGCACTATACGCATGGCTTGCAAATGCAAACCGACTGGCAGTTTACAGATGATAATTATTTTATTGCGGGGTTGGATATTTGGAAAAGGACTCTTGATAGCAAAAGAGAAAAATACCAGGAGATAGATGTGCTTAATTCAGCGGGACAAGTAGCCAATATAGTTCATAAAACAATAGGTGAAAGGCCTATACCTGAATCCGACTTCAGGAATATAGGCGGATATATAAATGATGAACACAGATTTCTTGATGGACGGTTTATTATTAACGCCGGCGCAAGAATTGACGGAATAAAAGTAACAAATAAAAGCACGTTTAATCCTGTTTATACAATTACCAACGGTAATATTTATTATACAACGGGATTTGACAGTATTTCGTGGAAAGCCGGCGAGGTTAACGATGTTTCCTGGTGCGGAAGTTTTGGTGCCCTTTATTTTGTAAACGATAAAACAGAAATAATCCTTAATGTATCCCGCTCATTTCGTTCTCCTTCGCTTGAAGAAAGATACCAGTATATAGATCAGGGTGGGGGAGTTATTAGGGTGGGCAACCCGAATCTGAAGCCGGAAGACGGAGTGTTCTCTGATATAGGCGTAAAGTACTGGGGAGATGATATTAACTTAAGCGCGAACGCGTTTGGCAACTTTCTGAAAAGTTTGATTATTGAAGAACCCGGTACTTACCAGGGGAAGCCTGCTTTGGTTAAAATAAACAGCGGCAAAGCAAGGCTTTATGGTTTTGATCTAAGCGCCGAGTATTTTCCCGATAAAAACATTGCGCTTTATTGCGTTGCCGGTTATGTAAGAGGACGTGATACTGAAAACAACTCCGATTTACCGCAAATGCCTCCATTAAATGGAATGGCGGGAGTAAAATACTCATTTTGCAAATTAATAAAAGCGGAGTTTTCATCTGTGGTATTTGCGGCGCAAAATAAAATTGCCGCCGGCGAAGTTTCAACTCCCGGATACGCTTATTATAATTTTTATATATCTTCTTTCCCTGTGAAGTATGGGCGCTGTGGTCTTATTATAAATGCGGGTATCGAAAATATTTTTAACAGGGCATACAGAAATCATCTTGCCACAAACAGAGGGCTTGTAACAATTGAACCGGGAAGAAATGTGTTTATCAAATTACAATTAGACTGGTAATACCCTTTATGAATTGGTATTCAATTTCACTGATTTCCGCCATGCTATCGGCTACTGCCGCAATAGCTCAAAAAAAAGTATTATTTAAACTGGAAGCTCTTGAGTTTTCGTTCTACCTGGCAATATTCAATCTGCTGTTTTCTATCCCCTTTTTATTCTCAATACAGCCAATGGATTTGACTGCGGCGGGGCTCATTGTTTTATTTATTAAATCGGTTATTGGCGTTCTTGCTTTTTGGTGTGTGATGCTTGCAATAAAAAACCTTGAAATCAGTGGAGCCTTGCCGCTTATGGCATTAACCCCCGCTTTTGTGGCTGTTTTTGCATTTATCTTTTTGGGCGAGACCATTAAAGGTATTGAAATTGTCGGCATGTTCTTGTTACTTGCAGGCACGTATATTTTGGAGATTGATAAAAAAGAAAAGCTGCTGGTTCCGTTTAAGGTTTTATTTAAATCGAAGTATTATCATTACATCTTTTTTGCGCTTTTACTTTTTACCGCTTCTTCAATATTGGATAAAACGCTGGTTGCCAGAATGAAGGTTACGCCTTTTGCTATTCTTGGCATACAGCATTTTTATTTTTTCTTGTTGTTTTTGGTTATTTTTGTGATTGTTTATAAACAGCCTGTGCAAACAGCCAAAAAGCTGAATATCAATATTCTGTTGTGGATAATATTTATTTCAATAGTAACAATTGGGTACAGATATACTCAAATAATAGCTATTAAAACAGCTCCTGTAGCTCTTGTGCTTTCTGTAAAAAGAATTTCGGTTTTTATTGCGGCTGTTGCGGGCGGTAAAATATTTAAAGAAAAAAACTTATTTGTTAAAGCTATGGCTACATTAATAATGATAACAGGGGCCATATTAATTTTCAGGGACTAAATGTCGGATTAGAAATGAAGAATACAATACTGTTAATTATACTTATTATTACAATTCCATCTGTTGTTTTACCTCAAAGCCTGATGATGCAGGAATTTCCTAAATCCTGGTCGGGGTTTTCCATAAAATATATACGGCCCGATTATGACTCTTATGAAGTATCCTCATTTTCCGGAATCTACGATATGAAGATCAATATGCCTCTTAGCAGGAAATTGAATCTTGTTACCTCGCTTCCGCTTATCTCATACAACCCAAAAACTGAAAAGAACTATTTCTACGGTTCAAGCGGCAACGCGCTTGGAAACTGGTTTCTGGGTTTGCAAACCAAACCTGATTATAATTCTCAAAGTTATTATTCGGTTTTATTTGGCGTTTACATGCCTATTGCTCAAAACCAAAACCTTGCTCAGCTTTATTTTGCTCAAAATACCAATTATCATGAGTATTATGCTTACATGACTGACATGCTGACGTTATATGCCAACTACGAAAGAAGATTCCTGCTTGATGATGGACTAAGCTGGGCGTTTGAAGTTGGGCCGCAAATTCATATACCAACTAAAAACAACAGCAACAACGGGCAGCTTAACGCGCATTACGGGCTTTCGGGAACGGTTGAGTTTTCTGGTTTTAATATTACAACAGAGTTCGCCGGACTGGTTAATTTTTCATCGGATTATTCGAAGTTTGATTGGGAAAACAGATTCCTCCATTATTTTAACGTGGGCTTTGGATATAACAGCTATGTTATTGCCCCTACTTTCTTTTACGGTATTCCGCTTGACAGGCACGATAAAACTTCTATCTCAAACAGTATGTTTTGCCTTAAATTAAATTTCAATTTGAGATAAAAAATTAATTAATTTAACCAAAATCTTTTTAATATTTAAAATGATTTATATATATTAAAATCAGTTAAAACTATATTCTGTGAAAAATTACGCTTTGAAGAAGGAATATACGTTTATATGTGGGTTTGTTATTTTATCATTATTCGGCAAATATATAATTTAATAATTACAGGGTAATAAATGCTTCAAATTCAAAAGAAATTGACAAATTCGTTTTATGCATTATTAAGTTTACCTTCAACTGCAATGGGCTTTGCTCTATCAATTCAAATTTCTGCTCTAAGCTGGATACTGACAACAAAATATAACCTGAATATACATGAAGTCGGCATTGTATGGGCTGCAGGGCCTTTGGCCGGAATCTTCGGACAGGTTATAATAGGGCTTATTAGCGATAAAGTATGGTTCTGGGGCGGAAGAAGGCGTCCTTTTATTCTTGTTGGCGGATTACTTGCTTCACTAATGTTGTTTGCTTTACCCAATATAGATTTTATTGGAAATGCTTTTAAGGTCTCAAGCTTGTTAATTGTTGCCACAATAGTCGCTTTAACTTTAGATTTGGCAATTAATGTGAGTTTTAACCCTACCCGTTCAATAATAGCCGATGTAACGCCTGACGGAACTCCAAGGACCAAAGGATATACCTGGATGCAGACTATCTCCGGTTTCTTTGGCGTACTTGCTTATATTATAGGAGCAATATTTGGAAATTATGTTCTTATTTATTTCGGAGTTGGACTCGTTTTTCTGTTTTCGGTAATCCCTACTTTATTTATACAGGAAAATCGCGAACTTGAGCCTGTTGGTGATGAAAAGGAACAGGTAAAAACAAAAACTCAATGGGGAGCCCTTTGGAGAATCTATTTTGCTCACGGGTTTACGTGGATAGGCGTCCAGACCATGTTTGTTTATATTATCGCGTTTATACAGCAAAAACTGAATCCTGCAAATGCGGACCAAACGGGTCAGATAATAGCAATATCATTCGCAATACTGAATACGGTAGGTTTCATTTTACCCGCGTTTGTTCTTGAACCAATAACGGAAAAGCTTGGGCGTGTAAGGACTCACATGCTTTGTATCGCTTCCATGGCTGTTGGTTATTTTTTGATAGTGCTGTTCTGTAAATCGGCAATTGCGCTTTATATCATTATGGCTGTATTGGGAATTGGCTGGGCGGCGGTTGTCAGTCTGCCTTTTGCAATAATGTCCGAAAAAGTAGATAAAAGCAAAATGGGCTTTTTTATGGGAATTTTCAATCTTTCAGTTGTTATACCACAATTGATAGTAAGTTTAGGTATAGGAATTTTGGTACAGCAAGTGAGTGATAAAAACTTTATATTTGTTATCAGTGGAATTTCATTGGCAGTTTCGGCTGTTCTTTGGTTATTTGTTAAAGATTCTGCAAATGAAAAAACATCATAAAATTAAAGGAGAAGATAATGGAAACACAAAACTTTTCGAACCATAAACGGTATGTGATAGGGTTTCATGGTGTTCTTACAATATTATCTCTGTTAGTTTTTATCGGTTCAGTTGTAAATCTTTTTAATACAATTAAAGCTTGTAACGGGTATTATAGCGCGTCTTTAATAGTTGTTTTTTCTGTTATGTTTATGGCGCTTATGGGCTATACAAGAATATTTGCATTAAAAGCCCAGGATAGAGCAATCAGGGCGGAAGAAAACCTTAGGCATTATGCCTTAACAGGTAAATTACTAAACGCCAAACTTACAATGCAGCAGATTATTGCTTTGAGGTTTGCACCCGATGAGGAATTTGTTAACCTGGCCGAAAAGGCTGTTAACGAAAATCTTAGCAGTGACGAAATTAAAAAATCCATCCAGAACTGGAAAGGGGATTATTATAGAGTTTAATACTATTTCTTTTGTACAGGAATTATGGGGTTAATTCCTGTACTTTTTCTTTTCTGTATTCATTAAGCCGAAGGAGATAAAAAATGCCGAAAAATTTCATAGACTATGTGCTGTTGTTTTTTATGGCGTTTACCTTGTCGGTTTTTTGTCAATCGACAAATATAAAGGACAATGAATACCTTTATAAAAGAATTGAAAGCCTGACAACAAAAGATTACGCGTATTATCTTGACAGCCTGAAAAAATATGGCAATACAGATTTCTTCGCATTGCGCATGTCTTTCTGCAAAACAGATTTGTATTCCCCCTATGATATTGAAGCTAAAGACATATTCAAACGTTGCGAAGAAAACATTAATATTAAAAATTACACTGCCGGTCTGGAAGGTCTCGATTCCATAATAGCTGTTGATTATACCAACATTAAAGCGCACATGTATTTATCTTTCCTTTATAAAAAAGCGCTGGATTCAGCCAAATCGGCTTATCATTTTAAAGTATTCAAAGGACTTTTAAACTCAATTGCGGATAATGGAGAGGGCGATAGTCCTCAAAACGCCTATATTGTTAATAATGTATCCGAGGAGTATATGTTTCTCAATTACCTCGGTTACGAAATAAAAAATCAGGTGGTGGTTGAACAGAACGGGAGAAGTTTTGACCATTTGAGTGTTCAGGATAAGGAGAACTCGCAAACAAGAGAAGTGTATTTTAATATTGATTTGCCAATGAACTTTTTAATGCGGAGTTTCAACCAAAATAACTCAGGCACACAGAAGTAACTGTATGCCTGATAATAAAAATACTTTTAGTCATTATCCTGAACAATAAATACCAACAAGCCTGCCATAATCATCGATACTCCTCCGAGTATTATAGCGTAGATAGCCTGATTGTTTAAAAAATTCTTCATAAAATAACCAAGTATGCCGGCAGCCAGTATTTGAGGTATTACAATAAAGAAATTGAAAATACCCATATAAACTCCCATTCTTTGCGGAGGAAGCGAACCGGCAAGAATAGCATACGGCATTGATAGAATACTTGCCCATGCGAGTCCTACCAGCACCATTGAAAGCAACAGCATGTTTGGATCGGTTACAAAGTAAAAAGAAATAAGTCCTATTCCGCCGCAAATTAACGAAATTGTATGAACCATTTTTCTGCTTGTGTGTTTTGCAATAACAGGCAAGGCAAAAGCGGCTATTGCGGCAAAACCGTTGTAGATCGAAAACAAAACACCAACCCAATCGGCGCCGCGGTTAAACTCCGGCGAAGTGGGATTGGTTGCATGAAAAATGTGACTTGTAACAGCGCCGGTGGAATAAATCCACATTGCAAACAGTGAGAACCACGAAAAAAACTGAACAACTGCAAGCTGTATCATAGTTTTAGGCATGTGGGCAAAGCTATCCATAATTTCCTTAAAACCGTTTGCAAAACCCTGGCTTTCCTTTTTCTTTGTCTCAAAAGCGTTTAAGTCTTCAGGCGGATATTCTTTTGTTTTAAAGACTGTCCATGTAACGGCTCCAATAAAAGCAACCGCGCCGGCATAAAAAGAATAAACCACGGAAGGGGGTATCTGTCCCTGTGGGGCTGTGTTTCTGATTCCGAACCAATTTGTGAAGATATAAGGCAACGCGGAGGCAACTATGGCTCCTGTACCAATAAAAAAGCTTTGTACCGCAAATCCTGTAGTTCGTTGCTCTGAGGGAAGATTGTCTGCAACCAAAGCTCTGAAAGGCTCCATCGAAACGTTGATGGAAGCGTCAAGTATCCAAAGCATTCCGGCGGCAACCCATAATGCAGGGGAGTTGGGCATAATCAATAACGCCAAAGAGGCAAGTATTGCGCCTGTCAGGAAATACGGTCTTCTGCGGCCGAGTTTTCCCCAGGTTCTGTCGCTCATATAACCTATTATAGGTTGAATAATAAGGCCTGTTGTTGGAGCGGCTATCCAAAGAATTGGTATATTGTCTATGCTGGCGCCTAATGTTTCAAAAATACGACTGACATTTGCATTCTGAAGTGCAAACCCGAACTGGATTCCAAGAAATCCGAAACTCATATTCCATATTTGCCAGAAACTTAATTTTTGTTTATTCATCAGCAATCCTTTTTAGATTATTCCAATATAAATTTTATTATTGGCTGTAATTGATAATATTAAGCGGCTCTTTGCTTTTTGTAAAATAGCTGATGCCGTTGCCTTTACCAGTATACATTACGGATAGGAATTTATCCTGCCTTTTTATACCTGTAACAAAATTAATAAAAGAATATTTAAATACAGCATTAATTTTTGTTAAGATATTTAAATAAAAATTCTCTATCTTAGAAAAATAAAACTTTTTTATAATTTTAGTTTTCTTATGAAAAATACCCCGGAAAAGATTGCTGTCCGCAAAAAGGAACATCTTGAATTATGCAGTACGGATGAAGTCGCGTTTAAAAGCAAGATGAACGGCTTTCAACGTTACGACTTTCTTCATAATGCTGCTACCGAGGTAAAACTGGACGAGATAAATTTTCAAAAAAAATTTTTCAATAAAAAAGTTAATTTCCCTTTTATTATATCATGCATGACCGGAGGGTTTGACGAAGCCGATAATATAAATCTGCAGCTTGCTGAAGCGGCTTCATCATTAAACATACCTCTCGGTATTGGAAGCCAGCGTTACGCGCTTGGTAACAATGAGCATTATGATAAACTGAAGGAAATAAGAAAAAAAGCGGCAAGTATTCCTGTTTTAGGCAATATAGGAGCGGCTCAGGTAGCTAAGGGAATTTCCATGAAAAATTTCAAACTTCTTATAGAACTTGTTGAAGCCGATGCCATGGTAATTCACTTAAATCCTTTGCAGGAACTTATCCAGAAGGAAGGCGAACCGGATTTTACCGGATTGATAAAGAATGTTGAAGCCATTGTAAAGGAAATTTCGATTCCGCTGATTATAAAGGAGGTTGGAGCCGGAATATCCAAACAGGTTGCCAAAATATTTCTTGATGTTGGCGTAAGCGGAATAGATGTTGCCGGAGCGGGCGGTACAAGCTGGTCCGGCGTTGAACAGTTGAGAGAAAAAAATAATAAATCCACCGATTTTTGGGAATGGGGTTTGCCAACTTCATATTGCATCAGGAAAATAAGAACCCTTAAGAAAAATTATAAATTTATGCTGGTTGGTTCCGGCGGCATAAACACTTCCTTTGACGGGGCAAAAGCTCTTGCTTTGGGAGCTGATTATTTCGCTTCGGCAAGAATTGTTTTTCAGGAGCTTAACCGAAAAGGAATAGAAGGCGTAATAAAAATGATAGAAGACTGGTTTGAAGATATAAAGAAAATTATGTTTTTAACCGGCCGTCAAACGCTTGAAGAGTTTGACAGGAATATATTAATTAAAACAGAGGAATTATATTGAATACAGAAGACGGAAATAAATTCCAAAAGATATATGAAAAAGAAAGAAAGATAATTGAGCCGAAAATAAAAAACGTATTAAAAGGCAGAAAACCCGCTTCATTATATGAGCCCTCGGAATATATACTTGATAGCACGGGTAAAAGACTGCGTCCGCTTCTTGTTATTGCTTCCGCCAAAGCTTGCGGATTGAATTATAAGGATGTTTACAATTCCGCAATAGCCGTTGAGCTTTTACATATTTTTACGCTTGTTCACGATGATATTATGGACAACGCGGATAAAAGAAGAAACAAGGTTACCGTTCATAAAAAATACGATTTGAGTACGGCAATTCTTGTTGGCGATATTTTACTGGCAGAAGCTTACAATGTGTTATTAAAAGATGGAAGAGGAGATTTTGGGAAAATAGCAAAGGCGTTTACAAGAGCGCTTACGGAAGTATGCGAAGGCCAAAGCCTTGATAAGGATTTTGAAACGGAAAAATCGGTTTCGCTTGCGGATTATATTAAAATGGTTGAAAAAAAGACCGCGGCTTTATGCGCCATGTGTTGTACAATTGGCGCTCTTTTAGCAAATGCCGATGATAAAACAATACGCGCTATGTATAATTACGGAAAAAACATTGGTATTGCCTTTCAAATACAGGACGACTTGCTTGATATAACAGGCAATGTTAAGGAATTTGGAAAGAATACCGGCGGCGATTTGTTAGAAGGTAAAAAAACGTTTCTATTTATTACCGCTTTACAAAGAGCTGCGGGTAAAGATAAAACTGCTTTGTTAAAAGTTATTAAAAATAAAGGAATCACTCCCGGCGAAATAGAGACCTACGAAAAGCTCTATTATAAACTTGGCGTTATTGATGACGCTAAAGATAGTATAAACAAGTATACGAAAATTGCTGTTAAGAACTTAAAAGTGTTGAAAAATAACGAAGATATTGAGTATTTTACATGGCTGGCAGATTCTCTAATTAAAAGAAGTAAATAAAATGATTGAAGAAAGAATTAAAATTATTAACAAAGCCGGGCTGCATACCAGACCGGCCGCAACATTGGTTAAACTGGCTTCAAAATATAAATGCGAGTTTTTTATTTCTAAAGACGGTTTAAGCATTAACGGTAAAAGCATTATTGGAGTAATGACCCTCGCGGCTGAAAAAGGTTCCGAGCTTGTTGTTACTTTTGACGGCGAGGATGAAGCGGAAGCCGCAAAAGAAATATCCGATTATATAGCAAGGGGCTTTGACGAATTATGAAAAGCATCAGAGACATATTAAAAGAAGCTGATAATAAAATTAAAGGTATTCCCGCCGCACCCGGTCTTGTAATTGCTCATGCTTATATGTTCTCAAAAGAAAAACTGGAAGTGAATACTTCCGCTATTGAAGATGTAGAGGAGGCAATTGAGAACCTGCATGAAGCTTTGGCTAAATCCAAAAAGGAACTGACCAAGATATTTAACATTGCCAAGGAAAAAATGGAAGAAACAAGGGCTGCAATTTTTGAGGCTCATGTTATGATTCTTGACGATCCGATTTTGATTGGCAATATAGAAAAAAGAATTCGCGCCGAAAAAATATCTCCCGAATATGTTGTTGACGATGAAATTTCCAAATATCAATCGCTTATGCATATTTCGGAAGAATCGTATATGAAGGAACGCGCTGCCGATATAGAAGATATAAAGAACAGAATAGTCCGTAATCTTCAAAAGAAAAGATGGCTCTCTAAAATTCCTCACGATATGATAGTAGTAAGCAGCAGCCTTACTCCTTCGGATACAATTCTGTTTTCGCGGAGCAATGTAAAAGGCTTTATTGTCGATCATGGCGGGCTTACATCTCACGCGGCGATTATTGCCCGTTCGCTTGATATTCCGGCTATAGTGGGTACGCAGACCGCCACAAAAGTGATTAATGATAACGACCTCTTAATTGTTGATGGCTATCATGGAGTAATGCTTTATAACCCCACTCCTGAACAACTTGATTTTTTTAAAACGAAAATCCAAAAACTGGAGTCTCTTAAAACAGAACTTAAGGAAATTAACGACCGCCCTTCAAAAACATTGGACGGACGCGAGATTGTTCTTAAAGCAAACGTTGATGTTACCGGCGAAATTGACCTTGTTGTGGCTAATAAGGCTAAGGGAATAGGTCTTTACAGAACTGAGCAGATTATTAACGAGCTTGGCGAATTTCCCGATGAAGAGCAGCAAACTAAAATATACACGGAATTATCAAGACGTATATATCCCGAATTGCTGACAATACGGGCTTTTGATATAGGCGGCGATAAAGTAAATCCTTTAGAGTATAAAGAAGCCAACCCTTTCCTTGGTCTTAGGGGCGTCAGGTTTTTGCTTGAAAGCGAAAGTTTGTTTAAAACCCAGATACGCGCGGTATTGAAGGCAAGCAGTAATAAAAATATTAAGTTTATGATTCCAATGATTTCCACTATTACCGAAATAAAGCAGTGTAAAAAACTCATTGAGGAATGTAAAGCGGAGCTGCGTAAGGAAAAGATACATTTTGATACTCACATGAAAATAGGCATAATGATAGAGGTCCCGTCTGCCGCTGTTATGGCTAAAGAATTTGCCGCCGAAGTGGATTTTTTAAGTATCGGAACAAACGATCTGATTCAATATCTTATGGCTGTTGATAGGGGTAACGATATTGTTTCCGGCCTGTATCAGGAGTTTAACCCTTCCGTAATAAGGACTATCCATCATATAGTTAAGGAAGGTAAAAAAGCCAAAGTGTTAATAAATATCTGTGGAGAAATGGCTGCCGATACTCTTGCTGTTCCGTTACTGGTTGGTCTTGGACTCGATTCTTTGAGCGTATCGCCGACAACCATACCTTATCTGAGGAGGGTAATAAGCGAAATTAGTTACGCAAAGTCAAAACAACTTGCCGAAGAATGTATGCTGCTTTCTTCTGAAAAGGAAATTTCCGAACATATTGAAAGATTCTTTAAGGATAATTCTATAAAACGAAGCAGAAATTACATTTGATGTTTGCACCTTAACAGTGGATTAAATTGTACAGCCGGCTTACTAAATATCTGTTGCTTTTATTTGTAGCTCTGCCATGTGTGGGTTATGCCCAGTATTATTCCTTTGGGCAAAACAAAGTTCAATACAGCAAATTTGATTGGAAAGTCCTTAAAACCGAGCATTTTGATATTTATTATTATGGCCAATTTGAGGAAATAGCGAAAATAGGCGGAGCTTATGCCGAAGACGCTTTTGATGATCTCAAAGTAAAATTTAATCATGTTGTACTCAGGCGTATTCCGCTGATATTCTATAATACGCATCTCCATTTTGAACAAACCAATACAACTTCCGGTTTTATTCCCGATGGTGTTGGCGGTTTTTTTGAATTTATGAAAGGCAGGGTTGTAATTCCCTTCGACGGCTCTGTAAGCAGTTTTAAACATGTGATAAAACACGAGCTTGTTCATGTATTTACCATGAGCAAGCTGTATAATATTCTTACTGATCATCGTTCGGTAAACGAAAACGAACCGCCTCTGTGGTACACGGAAGGACTTGCTGAATTCTTTTCAACCGAGTGGGATTCTCAGGCCGAAATGGTTATGCGCGATGCCGTTTTGTATAATTATTTTAACGGGCTTCAAAGTTTCAATTCGGTTTACGGCACTTTTCTTATGTATAAAGCGGGTCAGTTCTTTTTCGGCTTTGTAAGCGAAAAATACGGCCCTGAAAAAGTTAACCGGATGCTTGAGAATATCTGGCTTTTCGATTCTTTTGATAAAGTAATTGCCTATACAATCGGCAAACCATTCTACCAGATTGAAACGGAATTCCAGAATTACCTGCGCTTACAATATTTCCCATTATATAAAAACCAATATCCGCTTGAGGGTTATAGTAGAAAGCTTACGGATTTTGGCTATAATTTTAATCCCGTCCTTTATAATAAAGATGGAAAAAAAACTATAATATTCGCGGCAAACAGGGATGGATATTCATCTTTGTACAGAATGAATTATTCCGATACTGTTTTAATGGAAAAACCTGAATTGCTTTTGCAGGGGGAAAAAACAAGCGATTTGGAAGCGTTCCATCTGTTCCAGTCTGCCATTGATGTTTCTGATAGCGGAGTGGTAGCTTTTGTTACCAAAGCCGGGGAGAATGACGCCATACATTTCTTTTCGGTTGAAAAAAGGGAAGAAGTGAAAAAATATTATAACGAGTATCTGGTCAGTATTTCATCACCCAGGTTTTCTGCAAGCGGTCAAAAAGTTGTTTTTCAGGCCGTGGATAAAAAGGGTTACAGCGATTTGTACATATACGACTTTTCGATAGATCAATCCGTTAGAATTACAAACGACTATTATGATGATAAATCTCCGGTATGGCTGAATGACAGCACAATTGTTTTCACATCGGATAGGACTACCGGGGAGTACGAAAAGAAGTACAATCTCTTCAAAATAAATATAGGTGATTATCAGATAACACAACTGACAAATATTAATTCAAATATAACAGACCCGTTTATCAAAAAAAATGTAATCTATTTTTCGTGCGATCTTTACGGAGTAAGGAACATATATAAGACCGAACCGGATTCTTCGGGAGCATGTAAGGCCGTAAAAAAACTTACAAGCTTTATGTCGAGTGTGTTTTATCCCATGGTTGTTTCAGATGATGAAATCCTTGTATCCGGTTATGAAAAATCGTCAATGAATATTTACTCGATAAATCTTAAGGACATTCCTGATAGCCAGAAAGCAATTGAGATGAAGCCGGTAACTGCCGATAATAAAAGATGGATAGCTAAAAGCGTTGATACCGTATCTAATATAAAGGAAAGCAAATTCGAAAACGAATATACGCTCGATTATGCTGAAAGCCAAATCACTACCGATCCTGTTTATGGCACAAGAGGAGGAGCGGTGCTTTCGCTTAGCGACTTGCTTGGTAACGATAATTACTATTTTTTACTTTATAATACCGCCGAAGTACAATCGGACTTTTTGAGTAGTTTTAACGTTGAACTTGCAAGAGTCTACCTTGGGAGCAGAGCAAATTACAGCTATGGAGTATTTCACTTTAATGGTAGAAGATACGATCTGGAAGATTCTGACGAATATTATTATGAAAGAAGTTTTGGTGGATTTTTTGCTCTTAATTTTCCACTTACTCGTTTCCAGAGAATTGAAACTTCAATTTCAATTGCGAACTCCGATAAGGAAGTGGTAACAGGCTTGATTGAACGCAAGGCTCTGCTTTGGAGTAATTCAATTTCCTATGTCTCTGATAATTCTCTTTGGGGCCCAACCGGACCCGTGGACGGACACAGATTGCGCTTTTCTCTGGCCTTTACAAGCGATGTGAAATATAATAATGTTAATTATTACACCGTTATGGCCGATTACAGAAACTATCTGCGGCTGGGTTATCTTTCCGCTTTGGCTTTCAGGACTTCTATTTACTGTAACGAAGGGAAGGAAGCGCGAAGATTTCTTATGGGCGGTAGCTGGGATTTACGCGGCTGGCCACGGTGGTCCATCCGCGGAGAAAAAATGTGGATTTCTTCAGTTGAACTGCGTTTCCCCGTAATTGATCAGATTGGACTGCGGTTTCCTTTCGGCGGCGTTGGCCTGCCTGGTTTTAGAGGAGCTCTCTTTTTTGACGCGGGAAACGCGTGGGATAATTCATACGATGAAACGCTTGGCAGCATTGGCGCGGGAATAAGATTCAATTTGTTCGGGGCTCTTGCATTGCGTTACGATATAGGCAAGACGATTCAGGATAATTTTACAAAATTGCAAAAAGGTTTGTTTTATCAATTCTTTTTCGGATGGGACTTTTGAAGAAATATTGTTTAATATTGTTTTGCCTGACGGTTTTATCAGGCTGTTCTTCTTCAATAAAACTGGGTGAACTAAAACCCGGCGCCGAAAGATATAACCTGTTTGGCGATGGCGGCAATAGAAATTTCACATTTCCCGGTATTTATTCCGATTCACTCAAACTTTTATGGCAAAATGATACTCACGGCGGTTATGCCAACAACGCGGTAAGTCTTGCAGGAAGTTTTGTTTTTGTTGGTGATTTATCCGGCCGGGTATACTGTTTTGACGCTGAAACGGGTAAAGAGAAAGGATATATAAAAACAAAAGGATCTATTTCAACCGCAATAACGGCACATTCCAATTATATTTATTTCGGGGTTCAATATCCAAACATTAATAATTCATCAATTATTATTTACGATATAACAAAGGGAGCGGAATATAAGAATATTAAAGTTCCCGGCAGGATTTGTTCAGAAATTGTTTTCTATGATGACGAACTTATAGTTGCAACTTCAGAAGGAATGGTTTACATATATAAACACACAGGAGAACAAATTTGGAATTACAAGATAAAAGAATCCTTATGTTCTACTCCGGTTATCTCCGGCAAATATCTGCTTGTTAGCGCCGAATCGGGTAATTTGTACGTTCTTGATTATAATAAAAAAGAGCTTCTTTATAAAAAACAGGTTGGCGGAAGATCGGAAAGCAATATAAGCGTAAAAGACAGCATAGCTTATTGCGCGGATATACAGGGAAATGTTACGGCTTTTAATTTTCACTCAGGAAAGGAAATTTGGGCTTTTAATTGCGAGTGTGGAAGAATAAAAGCCCAGCCCGTTTTTTCCGACTCTTCTATATATATCGCCTGTCTGCATGGAGAGCTTTTTTCAGTGGATTTAATAACCGGAAAAATGAACTGGAAGGCTGTTACTAACGGAGTACTGGATGCTTCACCTATAATTACCGGAAACATGCTTATTGTGCCTGACCAGAATAAAAAAATACATTTTGTTGACCTTAAAGAGGGGAGAATTATCAAGACATTTTTTATAGATGGCAGAATTAAACTATCTCCTGTTATTTGTGGTAACAGCATTTATATTGGTTTTGAAAAAGCTCAGGTGGCTAAATATGAATTTATTAAATAAAATAGTTTTCGTTTTATGCGTGGTTTCTCCGGTTTTACTCGGGCAGCAAAAACTTATGCTGGATTATTCTGTGAAACATCCTGATACTTCCGTTGTTACGTTAAACAAGAATGTAGAATCCGGTATAAGTAATAGTGCGCCTCAGATATTTACAAACCAGACCGAACTTCAAAAAAACAACTTTGTAAGCTCCGGTTTGTTTAAGGGGTTAATATCAGGGGTTATAGTCTCAGGGGCGGTTGCTGCTTATTTTAAAGTAAAAGCTGATAATAAATTTGATCTTTATAATCAGCTTAAAGAAAAGAAATATATGGATGAAACCAAAAAATTCGACTGGTTCAGCGGAATAGGCTTTGCCGCTTTACAAGTAAATATCGGATTTCTTATTTACTATTTTCTTATAGAATGAGCTTTGTTTTAACCCAAATTACGCATTAACAATTGGATTTAATGCGTAATTTTGGGTTGAAAAAGCATTGCGATCCCGATTCTATCGGGAGAAGCAATCTCATTGGCAGTATATTACTGCACATTACTGTTAATGAACCTGATCCCAAAAGCCGGGGCAACCTTCACTTCGAGGATTTCCGCTCGAAATGAAAATTTATTTTCCTATCGCTTAATTTGAGTTTAATGCGCGTCAAGCCAGTTCTCTCCAACTCCAATTTCCACAGCAACAGGCACGCCAACAGGTAATGCGTTTTCCATCAGCTCTTTTATTATCGGTTTTATCTCTTCAATTTCGGATTTATGAGCATCAAACACAAGTTCATCGTGAACCTGCAAAACCATCTTTGATTTGAACTTTCGTTTATTGAATTCATTGTAAACGCTTATCATTGCAAGCTTTATCATATCGGCAGCCGTGCCCTGTATAGGCATGTTGATTGCCACTCTTTCCTCAAACTGTCTTACAACTCTGTTTTTGCTGTTGATGTTTTTTAGGAAGCGTCTTCTTCCTGTAAGCGTTTCGGCGTAACCTTTTTCGGCGGCTGTTTTAACGGAATCGTCCATGAATTTTTTTACATGGCTGAAGGTGCTAAAGTAAGTGTCAATTATTTCTTTGGCATGAGTTTGTGTAATTCCAAGTCGGCTTTTAAGTCCGAATGCTCCAATGCCGTATAATATTCCAAAATTTACCTCTTTTGCCTTACGCCGCATTTCGGGAGTAACTTCTTCCGGCGGAACCATAAAAACCAAAGCGGCTGTACTTCTGTGTATGTCTTCATTGTTTATAAACGCTTTTGTAAGCGTGGGGTCCTGGCACAGACCGGCCATAATTCTTAACTCTATCTGGCTGTAATCGGCGCTTACTATCAAATAATCTTTATCTCTTGGAACAAAAGCCTTTCTGATTTCTTTCCCCATTTCTGTACGTATTGGGATGTTCTGCAGATTGGGGTTGTTGCTCGAAAGCCTGCCTGTTGAGGTAACCGACTGATTAAATGAAGTATGTACTCTTCCGGTAGCCGGATTTATCAAATCGGGAAGCGCATCTGAATAAGTGGATTTTAGTTTTGATATTTGCCTGTAATCTAAAATCAGATCCACAATTGGGTGTTCGCCTCTTAAATTTTCCAATGCACGCGCGTCTGTCGAAAATCCAGTCTTTGTTTTCTTACCTGTATTAAGGCCAAGTTTATCAAATAGAATTTTCTGAAGCTGAAGCGGGGAGTTAATATTAAACTCTGTTCCGGCAAGGCTGTAAATTTGTCCTGAGCATTGCTCCATCATATAGTACAGCTCAGAACTGAATGAATTAAGCATTAAGCGATTTATGTTAACCCCTTCTCTTTCAATATCTTCAAGCACTTTAACGAGTGGAAATTCTATTTCGTAACAGACCTTTGTGAGTCCTTCTTTTTTTACTTCTTCTTCAAGCCTTTTATATAACTGGAAAGTTATATCCGAGTCTTCGCACGAATAATCGCTCAACTGGCTCAAGTCCGCGTCAAATATTTTTGAAGCGTCTTTCTTAGGGCCAAGTATTTCAGTTAAGGGAATGGGCTTATAATTTAAGTATTTTTGAGCAAGGTCATCCATGCCATGTTTTTGGTCCGGATCAAGCGCATAACTTGCAAGCATGGTATCAAAATAAAACCCGTTAGTCTCAATACCCATGCTGCGCATAACGCCAATATCAAACTTCCCGTTTTGGCAGACTTTTTTAACTTTGTCATCTTCAAACAGTTTTTTGAAAATTCGAACAAACTCTTTAACCGGAAGTCGGTCGGATGTATCTGTAGAAAACAAATCGCCGCTTTTACCATGCGGGTCAAGGGCAACAAACCACGCTTCCGATGGTTTGATTGAAAAGGATACTCCCGCCGGATTAAGAGTAAACAGATTAAGCGAATCAGTTTCCGTATCAAAAACAAAAAGCTTTTCTTTATGCAAAAGCTTTTCCAGTTTCTCTGCCGCTGCGGCGTCTTTTATCAATGTATATTTCGCATTCTCTTTTGAAAAAACAACAACCTCTTCTTCCTTTTCTGTTAATTCGTCCTGGGGCTGTTGTTCCAGTATTCCATCGATTTCATCAAAAGAAGTATAAAATTTTAACAGTTTGTTAAACGGATTTATTAATTCAAGCTCGGTGCAAATAGCACGTAATTTATCAAAATCTGGTTTTTCAAGGCGAGCTTTTTCAAAATCAATCTCTATGGGAACACTTAGGTGTATAGTTGCAAGTTCTTTAGATAAAAAGGCTAACTCCTTATTAACCAGGAGTTTATCCTTTGTCCCTTTCTTGTCAACTTCATCAATATGTTCATATATATTCTCAACAGTACCAAATTTCTGTAAAAGGGGAGTGGCTGTTTTAGGGCCAATTCCCGCGACTCCCGGAATATCATCCGAACTATCGCCTATAAGAGCCAGATAATCAATCATCAATACCGGTTCGAATCCAAAGTCTTTTTCAAACGATTCCTTTGTTGTAATAATCATGTCATCTGTGGATTTGCCTGACTTTACCGCCATTATATTTTCGGAAATAAGCTGGTTACAGTCTTTATCCGGAGTGATTATATAAGAGGTAATTCCAAGTTTTTCCGCTTTTTTTACCGCTGTGCCAATTATGTCATCGGCTTCGTAACCCGGCAAAATATATACCGGCATATTTAGAGCGGTAATTAAATCTTTTATACGTTGTATCTGGGGAATCATATCATCGGGCATTTGCTCCCGTGATGATTTATAACCCTCGTATCTCTCGTGCCTGAAAGTCTTTTCCTTCGAATCGAAAGCAATGGCTATATAATCGGGGCGCTGAGATTCCAGTATTCGTATTAATTGTGTTAAAAAGCCGTAAACGGCTGAAGTTGGTTCGCCTTTTGAAGAAGCGAGAGGCCTTCCAATAAAGGCAAAGTATGCCTTATAGGCCAGCGCAAGGGCATCTACAATTACAAATTTCTTTTTTATCATTTATTCGGTTTTTTTGATATATTTAATGTATACATAGAACGGAACTCCGAGCAAAATTAAAATAAGTCCCATCATTGCATTCTGAAAATTATTAACAACCGAATTTACTAAAAATATAAAAGAAAACACCACAAATATTATTGGGGTGTAAGGATAGCCCCAAACTTTATAAGGACGCGGGGCATCGGGCATTTTTTTGCGAAGAATAAATACGCCCGCGGCGCCTAACAGATAAAACAGCCAGGCGGCAAAAATAACATAATCGGTAATGGTATCGAACGTACCGGATAAAACAAGAACACACGACCAGACGCCCTGCAGAATAATGGAAACATGCGGCGTGCGGTATTTGGGATGAACTTTTGCAACCGAAGAAAAGAACAATTTGTTTTGCGCCATTGCAAAAGGTATTCTTGCGGTGGAAAGTATACTGCTGTTCAGCGCTCCGAACGTGGCAATTATAACTGCAATTGTGATAATATCCGCGCCCCAGTTTCCAAAAATAATCTGCGCTGTTGTTGAAGCAACGAGAGGCGATTTAGCCATTTCAGAAACAGGCAGTACATAAAGGTAAGCTATGTTAATAATTATATAGATGGCCATCACAATCAATGTTCCAAAGAAAAGAGCGAGAGGTATGTTCTTCTGTGGATTTTTAACTTCGCCCGCAACATACGTAACATTATTCCATCCGTCATAAGCCCAAAAAGCTCCGGCAAGCGCAAGCCCTATCATCGAAAAAATATTGACTCCCGAAGAAGGATGAATTGCAAAGCCTGTATAAATATTTGATGAACTGCCATGCCCAAACACAAGTAATACAAGGGCCAACAAAACGATAGTTAATATTTTTACGGAGGTGACTATTGTATTTACGCGTCCTCCAACAACAACGCCTATGTAGTTAATGCCGGTTAAAAACAATATTGTGATAATTGTAACTGCCTTTGTTCCGAAATCGGCAAGAGGTTGAATGTTGCCGACAAATGGCATGTAAAGAGTAAAATCGGAAAGGGATTTGGAGAGTTGTGGATATTTAATAAAGTTGCCAAGATATTCGGCAAATACATATCCAATTGCAGCCTGGCTTCCTGTCTGAATAACGGCAAGTATAGACCAGCCGAACAAATAGGCTGTAAAATCTCCGTACATATATTTAAAATATAATAATTGGCCGCCAGTACCGTCTATAAATCCAGCTATTTCAGCATTTACAATTGCGCCGATAAATGTAATTATACCTGCAATCACCCACACAATAATAAGCAATTCCGGCGACATTAATTGAGAGGCCATCACAGCAGGTTTTCTAAAAATTCCTGAGCCGATCATTGAGCCGGCAACCAGCATGATGGCTGGTAATAGTCCTAATCCGCGTATTAATTCGTTTTTCTTTTTGGGGGCTTCCATAAATCTTCTGTATTTTTTATCAAGAAAGTCCAAAATAATTATTTGATACGATAATTCAAAGAAAAATGAATAAAAATTTATTATTATTTAAAGTTATGCAGCTGTTATTCCGTAATTATTAAGAAAATGCGGGATATTTCCTTAAAAAGAAGAAAGAAAAAACGCGAATTAATTGTTTAGAACAAAACACTAAATATATTTAATAACATCTAATTAGGTATTACAATAAAACATTTGTTTATCAAAACTGTTTTAATTTAATATTTGCGGTATCAAAAAAGGGATTGTTTATAAATTATTTATGTATTAATTATGCTACGGTAATTTAAAAATGGAGTGATTTAGTTTTTGAAAAAGATATTCTTTTTTCTTGCCGGATTGCTGATTGCAGGCAATGTAAGTTCTTACGGAAAAGCAAAAAGTGATTCAGATACGCTGTTTACAGCGTTTTGGAATCTTGAAAATCTTTTTGATACCATTGATGATCCGGGGAAAGAGGATGAAGAGTTTACGCCCAACGGAGCCAACGAATGGACAACTGAAAGGCTTGATACCAAACTCAATCATCTGGCGCAGGTTATTAATTCCATGAATAAAGGAAACGGCCCTGATGTAATGGGCTTTTCGGAAGTGGAACATAAAGCGCTGATTGAAACCATGATAGATAAATACTTCAATAATAAAAATTACGGCATTGCATACGCGGAATCTCCTGATGCGCGTGGCATTGATGTTGGACTGATTTATAAAAAAGACAAATTCAGATTCCTCTCTGTACATACGGATACCGTTGTTTTACCTGATAAATATCCTACCAGATTGATACTAAACGCTAATATAATAACAACTAAAAACGATACCTTAAGTCTTTTTATAAATCATTGGCCATCCAGAAGAGGGGGAGAGGAAAAGTCGGAAATTAATAGAGTAAGCGCTGCAAGAGTTTTAAGAAATCATCTTGACAGAATTATTGCTGAAAACGTAAACGTTAAATTTATTATCATGGGCGATTTTAACGATCAGCCCTCAAATAAATCAATCAAAGAAATATTATGCGCGGCCCCTGTTTACTGCGATTCTATAGAACAGATACAAAAACAAGGAACGGTTTTAAATCTTGCATACAGAAAGCATTCTGTTGGAGAAGGAAGTTATTTCTTTTCGGGCAAGTTCGAAATGATCGATCAGATAATGGTTTCGGGTTCTTTGTTAACGGGTAAGAACATATCATATATTTGTGAGAGCTTTGAAGTATACAAGCCTTCTTTTATGGTCGAAAAGAGCGGCAGGTATAAAGGTTCGGCAAATCCAACGTTCGGCGGCAAAAAATATCTTGGAGGTTACAGCGATCATTTTCCGGTAACAGCTAAATTTGTTATTAACTAACACATACGTAATTTTAACTAAAAAATTATCTGTTTTTTATATTTTGTTTTTATAATAAATAAATTACATTTGTTCAACGGAAGAAAGATTTTTGTAGCATTTACTACAATTAATTTATTATATTTTGTTGATAGAATTTTTTTGTTTTTTTATAAAGATTTTAAATAAAAGACTTTTAGTAAATTTATTTATTCAAAAAAAATATCAGGAGTAAACCTTGAGTTCAAATAAATCAAATCAGAAATCATTCTCACCAGGATTTACCGGATTAATTATTCCGGTCCTTTTTGTTGTAGCAGTTCTTATTTACCTTTATGTATTGGGTAATCCTTCCAACTTTCAGGGAGGCGATCCTAAAAACAACCCGATACCCGGTAACTATTTAGGTCAGGTGTACAAGGGCGGTGTTATTGTGCCTATCCTTATTACATTATTGATGACAGTTATTACATTCTTCTTCGAAAGATTTATTACATTACGTAAAGCAAAAGGTCATGGCAGTGTTAGTTTGTTTGTAAAAAACATTCATGGTCTTGTTGCCAGAAAAGAATTTGAACAGGCAATTGCACTTTGCGATAAACAAAGAGGTTCAGTCGCTAACGTAATTAAAACAGGAATTCTTAAGTTCAAAGAAATGCTCGACGTTAAAGATATGGATAAAGATCAGAAAGCAATTGCAATTCAGAAAGAAATTGAAGAAGCAACTTCTTTGGAATTACCTATGTTGGAACAGAACCTTGTTATTTTGGCAACAATTTCTTCCATCGCAACTTTGTTTGGTTTGTTGGGAACGGTTGTTGGTATGATCAAAGCATTCGCAGCTTTGGCTCAGGCCGGCGCTCCTGATGCAATTGCATTGGCGAATGGTATTTCAGAAGCACTTATTAACACAGCTCTTGGTATTGGTACTTCAGCATTAGCAATTGTAAGTTATAACTATTTCACAACAAAGATCGACGGTTTAACATACAGCATTGACGAAGCCGGCTATAGCATTGTTCAGAATTTTATTGCACAGGCTTCCAAATAATTTATAAACTAAAAAATGAAGTAAAATGCCAAAAGTAAAAATTCCACGTAAAAGTACATTAGTAGATATGACCGCGATGTGCGACGTTGCGTTCTTATTGCTTACGTTTTTTATGTTGACTACAAAATTCAAAGCTGATGATGCCGTTGTTGTAGATATACCAGCCTCTATTTCGGATATTAAAATTCCGGAAACTGATATTATGACTATATCCATAGATAAAACCGGCGCCGTCTTTTTTGGAGTTGATGGAAAATTTAACAGAGAAAAATTACTTAACAGTATTGCCGAAAGGTACAAAATTCAATTCACTCCTGAAGAAATTCACGAATTTTCGCTAATTTCAAGTTTCGGAGTACCTATTGCTGAATTGAAAAATTACCTTGACATGTCTCAATTTGAAAGGACTAATCTTAAACAAAAAGGAATTCCTTGCGATTCTGTAAAGAACGAATTGGGCGATTGGGTGATTCTTGGCAGAATTGCAAATCCGAATTATCGTATTGCAATTAGCGCCGATAAAGTTGTTAAATATCCTGTAGTCAAAAACGTAATGAACACTCTACAAGAAAAAAATGTTAATAGATTCAATTTGATCACTACCTTACGGGCTAAACCCGATATTAAATAAAGGATTATAAAATGGCTGAACTAGATACCTCGGCGAAAGATAATAAACCTGGCAAGGGTGGAAAGAAGAAGCGGAAAAAAATGTCTACCAGAGTCGATTTGACTCCCATGGTTGACTTAGGTTTCTTGCTTGTGACTTTTTTCATGCTTACCACGACTTTCAGTAAGCCGCAGACAATGGAAATTAATATGCCTGTTAAAGCTGATCCTAATGAAAAAGAACAGACACAGGCTGTTAAAGCGTCTAAGGCTATGACTGTAATTCTTGGCGCCCATAATAAAATATATTGGTATGAAGGTTTGGAAGAAAACCCTCAAATGAATGTTACTAACTTCTCTCCAAAGGGAATTAGAACAGTATTATATTACAAAAATAAAACCATCAACGATCTTGTTGTGTTGATAAAATCTACAAATGACGCGACATACGATAATCTGGTTAGTATTTTTGATGAAATGAATATTATTGGCGTTAAGAGGTTTGCATTGGTAAACCTTGATCCCAAAGAATCAGAGTTAATTAAAAATTTACAATAAAGTTTAAAAATATGGCAAACATTATATATAAACCCGATATCATTGAATTAGTATTTGCTACTAAGAACAAGGAATATGGGGCATATCTTTTACGTAAGTTGTACGGAAAGCATTCGTCAATTGCGATAATTATTGCTGTAATTCTTTTTTCGCTATCTGTAAGTTCTCCTTTGATTGTTAAGTATTTCTCTCCAAAGGAACAAGCGGTGGTTTTGAAAAAAAGGTTTATAGACGCTACGCAATTGGGAGAGGCTCCGTCTATCAACAAAAATACTCCTCCTCCTCCAAAAGTAGAAGCGCCTCCGCCGTTAAAATCGACGGTTAAATTCCTGCCTCCTGTTATCAAAAAAGATGCAGAAGTTGCGGAGGAATATATTCCTACACAGGCGGAATTGAAAACCGTTGATGCGGGAAGAAAAACTCAGGAAGGAAGCAATAACGGTATTGACTACAGCTTAATTGAAGTACAAAATAACGTTGTTCCGGAAGAAAAACACAAGGAAGTTGAAGTTAAACAACAAGTATACACATTTGTTGAACAAATGCCTCAGTTTCCCGGTGGTGACGATGCTCTTCTGCAGTATTTAGCAGCAAATATTAAATATCCCGAAATTGCAAAAAGAGTTGCAATAGAGGGAAGAGTTATTGCTACTTTTATCGTTAATAAAAACGGCGATGTTACTGACGTTGCTGTTGTAAAAGGTATTGGTGGCGGATGTGATGAAGAAGCTGTAAGAGTGCTTAAAACTATGCCTCACTGGAAACCAGGAAAACAAAATGGTTTACCGGTTAGCGTTAGAATGAGCGTTCCTATTACTTTCAAATTACAATAATTGTATTTAGCAGGTCTCGGCGGATATATCTTTTTTGATGCTGTTTTGCCGGACCTGCTTTTTTTTATTCCCATAGTCTTAGTTCGTAATTGATAAAAAAAATTATTATAATATTTGACGCATTAATGGTTTTTTTGTATATATGCATTGGAATATTCCTGATGTATACAAATTTAACTTTCGGTGGAATTTCAGGCAGTAATCTTAAGTTATTTGGGATAGTTTTTATACTCTATTCTTTTTACCGGGGTTTCCGTTTTTGGCAGAAAAATATTAAAAAAAATAATGAAGAGGGAGAAGAATGAAAAACCTGATTTTTGTTTTTGTTATTGGTTGCTTTTTTTTATCTCTTACAGGGTGCGAAAAACCTGATAATAATACGCCTACGTCAGGGTTTGTAAAAATAAGCGTTGACGAAACTTTACAGCCGGTTATTGAGTCCAATGTGGATGTATTTCAGGCTCAATATAAAGATGCGAAGGTTTCCGCTAAGTATACTAACGAAGCTCAGGCGTTTAATGACCTTCTTACAGATTCATCGGCAATGATTATTGTTACACGAAAACTAACTCCGGATGAATTTAAATATTTCCAGCAGATTAAAATAGTCCCTCGTTTAACTAAAATTGCCTACGATGCTGTTGCCCTTATTTGTAATAAAGGAAACAAGGACAGCCTGCTATCGATGAATCTTATCAGAGATATTTTTACAGGAAAAATTTCCAAATGGAAAGATATAAGTAAAGATTCAAAGCTTGGCGATATTCAGTTGATTTTTGAAAACGGAAGCGCAAGCACAGTCCGTTATATTCGCAGTATAGCCAATAATGCTCCATTACCCAAAAACTCTTTTGAAGTGAAGACAAGCAAGGGTATTATTGATTATGTTGAGAAGAATAAAAATGCCATTGGCGTTATAGGTGTTAACTGGATTAGTGATGACAGCGATTCTCTGGCTTTGAAGTTTCTGGACAAGGTTACGGTTATGGAGTTAAACGCAAAGGAAACATTTTATAAGGGCGTGGATGATTTTTATAAACCATATCAGGCCTATATTGCAACCGGCGATTATCCTCTTAAAAGGGAAGTGTATATTATTAGCAGGGAAGCCAGAACAGGCGTAGCTACTGGTCTCTCCGGTTTTATTGCCAGCGAAAAGGGGCAAAGAATCTTTTTAAGATCGGGTCTTGTTCCCGGAACTATGCCCGTCAGGCTCGTAGAAGTTAAAAACAGAAATATTAAGGTGGAAAAATAATAAGTTTTAATTAATTATTTAACTAACAAATAATAAAGTACTATGAAGCAAAAAAACATTTATAAAGCATTCTCAATTGTGGCATTGGTTCTTTCTTTATCAATAAGCGCCTATGCTCAGGGATTATCCGAAGGGTTGAACCTTATTAATAAAGAAAAATACAACGCCGCTTTTGAGTTCTTCAATGCAAAGTTAGCCAGTGAACCAAACAACGCCGAAATTTTATACAGACTTGGCGAAGTAAAGTTCTTACAGGAAAAAAACGATGAAGCAAAAACTTATTATGAAAAAGGCGTTGCAGCCAATGCGGATTATCCGTTAAATTATGTAGGTATTGCAAAAACGTTTCTTGCCAAAAAAGATACTGCTTCGGCAAGAGGCTTTATCGATAAAGCTCTCGCATGTCCTAATTTTAAGAATAGCTTAAACCTCGATATTGCTGAAGCTTATGCAGTTACAGGTCAAAACCTTAACGAAGCTATTATGCGCGCTACCGAAGGTATGAAGCCGGAAAAGAAATCGAAAGCTCCTAAAAATCCATACGGATATTATGTTCTTGGTACAATATACGAAAAGCTTAACAACGGCAGCGAAGCTATAAAAAATTATGAGCTTGCTATCGATCTTGATCCTAAAAACATTAGAGCAAAATTAGGCGCTGCTTCCATTTACATAGCAATTAAAAACTATGATGAAGCAAAAGGTTATTATTTAAGAGCTCTTGGCGGTGTTGATAGTACAAACCCTGTTGCAAACAAGGAATTTGCTCAATTCTATTACGACCAGAATAAATATGCTCAGGCTCTTTACTATCACGAAAGATATGTTAGAAATACTGAAAAAACATCTTCTAACTTATACAGACTTGCAACTCTTTACTATCTGAACAAAGACTTAAACAAAACTGTTGAAGTAATAAAAGACTATATGCAGATTAACGATAAGAACTACGGTATGTTAAGATTATTATCGTATTCTTATTATGATCTTGGAGATTTCCAGTCTTCAGTTGACGCTTTTAAAAAGTATTTTTCCGTAGCAGATTCAACCCAGACAATTGCTGGCGATTATGAAAAATATGGAAATGCTTTGTTAAAAACCAATCAGGAAGCGCTTGCTATCCCCAGTCTTAAGAAAAGCGCGGATATGGATAGCACAAAAGCCGATTTATACACTGTAATAGGCGAAATTCTTTTTAAAGAAAAAAAATATCAGGAAGCAATTCCTTACTATGCTTTGAAAATTAAAAGAGCTGCCAATCCGGGTACAAACGATTATCTTAAAGAAGCTCTCTGCTATTATATGATTCAGGACTTTGTAAACGCAGATACGGCCTTTGGTATGGTTATTAAAATATTACCGAACGAACCGTTTGGATATTTCTGGAAAGCAAGAGTAAAATCAAATCTGGATTCAGCATCCGTTAACGGACTTGCACGACCTTATTACGAAAAAGCTATAGAATATGCTTCTGTTGATCCGAAGAAAAACAAAAACATACTGATCGAATCATATCAGTATCTTGGTTCATATTTCATTCAAAAAGATGAAATTGCTCAATCCAAACAGATGTGGGAAAAATTACTTACTGTCGATCCTGAAAATGAAACGGCAAAACAAGTATTAAACAGGGCAGAATTTAAAAAAATTAAATAGGTTGTTATGTTAGTTAAAAACGCATGGCATTCTGTAGATGTAGGGGCTAACAGCCCCTACATTGTTAATAGTGTTATCGAAATTCCCAAAGGCTCCAAAGCCAAATATGAATTCGATAAACCATCGGGACTCCTCAGATTAGACAGAGTCCTTTTTTCGTCTGTACACTATCCTGCAAATTACGGTTTTATCCCTCAGACTTACTGCGATGATAAAGATCCGCTTGATATTCTTGTAATCAGTTCGGTAGATGTTGTTCCCTTATGCCTTTTGGAAGCTCAGGTAATTGGCGTTATGCAGATGGTTGATGAAGACGAGCATGACGATAAAATTATTGCCGTAGCTAAAAAAGATATGTCGGTAAATTATATAAACGATATTTCCGAACTTCCTCCGCATACAATAGTTGAGTTGCGAAGGTTTTTTGAAGACTACAAAATGCTTGAACATAAGCACGTTGTTGTTGAAAAGTTTCTTGGTAAAAACGAAGCATATAAAATAATTACTGACGCGGTTGATTTGTATAAGGAAATATTTCTGAAATAAAAACAGCTATGAAAAAATATGGTATTTTTTATTAAAGAGGCTTTTCATAAATTGAAAAAGCCTTTTTTAATTTTATGGAGATATAATGGCGCTTAAAGAAAAAATTAACGAGGACCTGAAAACCGCTATGAAAAGCGGCGATAAAGTACGGCTTGAAACCGTAAGATCCATACGAGCTTTGATTCTTGAATTTGAAAAAAGCGGAACGGGTAAGGAATTAACCCCTGACGATGAATTGAAAATGCTTACAACCGCTGTTAAAAAACGTAAAGATTCAATTGAACAATATACGGCTGCAAACAGAAAAGACCTGGCGGATAAGGAAGAAGCTGAAATGAAAATCCTCCTTGAATATTTGCCTAAGCAATTATCTCAGGAAGAGATTGCGGATATTATTAAAAACCTTGCTGCCGAAATTGGAGCTTCTTCAAAAGAAGATTTCCCTAAATTAATGCCTTTGGCCATGAAGAACCTTAAAGGTAAAGCCGATGGCAAAGTAGTTAAAGCTCTTGTTGAAAAAATACTGGGTATTAATTGAATTTATCCCTGGACCTGATTCTTGTATTAATTATCGGGCTGGGCTTTATGCTTGGCTACAAAGACGGAATTGTCCGTAAATTAATTGGTTTTGTAGGCTTTTGCGCTGCTGTGTTACTATCAATAAAGTTCTCCGATTGGGGCGCAAAAGTTATGGGAGCAATATTCGGCACCGATTTATACCTTTCCGAAATTATTGGCGGAATTGTTATATTTCTTATAGTTGTTCTTATCTTTTCTGTCTTAAAAAGAGTTATACATCCGTTTGATAAAGTGAACGGCCTTATAAACCAGATACTTGGCGGTATTACAGGCGCTATTCAAATTGCTTTCTTCCTAAGCGCTTTGCTGTACCTGCTGGGTATTTTTAACTTTCCGTCAAAGGAAAGCGCAGATAAGTCCTTTGTTTATAAAAAAGTATACAATATAATCCCTTCCGCAATTGACTTGATAAAAGACTATACTCCTGATACAAAAAAAATGATTAAAAACTACGTTAACGGAAAAGATACATTAAAATGATTCCTTCTTCTACCTTAGAAAAATTAGAATTCCGGAAAATAACAGAACATCTGGCTAAACTATGCCAGACGGAATTGGGTAAAACAAAAACCCTTAATCTGCTTCCGGTTGAAGATAAAGATACTCTTTTTAAAGAGATCGCCTTTATAAATGAATCAATTCAGATTCTTATTAAAACAGACACTCCGCCTATTGAATATCTTCCGGATTTGAAGGATTCTCTGCAAAAAGCGAAAGTTGAAGGCCTGGTTTTGGACAGCAGAAAGTTTCTTGACATATTCAGACTTCTGAATTCTTCCAGAAAGCTTCAGGTATTCTTTAGCAATTTTGAGGATATCGCTCCCAGGTTGAAAGAGCTTGCTTCGGGTTTGTATGCCGATAAAATGCTTGAGTACAATATCAACAAAATAATTAACGAAAACGGCGAGGTTAAAGATAACGCAAGCCCCAAGCTGGCTCAGATTAAAAGAGAAATTCAGGCAAAAAACGATGAGCTTGTACGGGCGGTAAACAAAATTGTAAAAGGTCTTTCTGAAAAAGACTATATTCGCGAAGATTATATGACTTTGCGCGACGGCAGAATAGTTGTGCCCGTTAAAGCCGAACATAAACGACATATAAAAGGCTTTATACATTCCGAGTCGTCTACGGGGCAGACAGTGTACATTGAACCAGCCGAAACTCTTGAACTGAATAACGAAATCGTTTCCCTTTCGTTTGCCGAAAAGAGGGAAATTGAACGCCTTCTTAAAGAGCTTACCAAATTAATAGGCGGTTGTTCCGGTCTGTTAATAGAATCATTTGATTTGTATTCCGAAATTGATTCATATTTCGCGCGTGCAAAATACGCAATAGAAACAATTGGCGCTTTTCCGTCATTCAACAGCAATAAACCTTTTGAATTGTACGATGCAAGGCATCCTGTATTGCTAAAAAAAATAGGACGCGAAAAAACGGTAGCTTTAACAGTAAAATCGGAAGATAAAAATGTTATTCTTATTACAGGTCCAAACGCGGGCGGAAAATCTGTTGTATTAAAGACTATAGGTTTGCTTTCAACAATGGCGTTATCGGGAATACCGATTCCGGCATCCATCGATTCTAATATTTATTTCTTTAAAAATATTCTGCTCGATATTGGCGATTCGCAATCGCTTGAAGACGATTTAAGCACTTTCAGTTCTCATTTAAAAAATATTAAGGAAATAGTTACAATTGCGGATAAGGAAAGTCTTGTTCTTATAGATGAAATTGGAACAGGCACAGACCCTGCTGAAGGTTCCGCTTTGGCAGCTTCCACATTAATAGCTTTGAGAGATAAGAAAGCGCTTGTTTTTGCTACAACGCACCATGGTAATTTAAAACTTGTTGCAAACAGTCAGGCCGGTTTCGAAAACGCTGCTATGGAGTTCGATAATAAAAACCTGCTTCCTACATATAAATTTGTGCAGGGTATACCGGGCTCAAGTTACGCTTTTGAAATTGCGCAAAGACTTGGCTTTGATGAAACATTTCTTAAAACAGCCAAACAATATCTGAATGAGGATAAGAATAGTATTGAAAAACTGCTTATAGAAGTAGAAGCCCGTTCTCAAACACTAAACGAGAAACTAAAACATCTGGAAATTGAGAATGCAAGGCTTGCAGGTCTTTCAAATCTGTATAAATCGAGTCTGGATAAGCTTGAAAGCCAGAAGAAAGAAATTATTAAAAACGCCAAGCTTGAAGCCGAAAGATATCTTTCGGAAGTAAACAGAAAGGTGGAAAGCGTAATAAAGGAGATAAAGGAAAATCAGGCTTCGGCGGAATCGATAAAGAAAAGTAAAACGGTTATCAGCGAAATAAAAACCAAGAACAAAGAAATTTCCAAAGAAGAACCCAAGCCGTTGGAAACGAACGTAAAGCTTGAGGAAGGCAGTTTCGCGCTTCTTAAAAACTCCAGTACAATAGGCAAAATTATTGAAATAAAAAAAGATTACGCGTTTCTGTTGGTTGGCACTATCAAAATAAAAGTACCGTTGGATAATCTGTTGCCTGCTAAAAAGCAGAAAGAAGAAAACAATAATGTAAGTTACGGTTCCGGATACGAAGTTAAGACTCAGGGTTTAAGAATTGATATAAGAGGGAAAAAACCGGAAGAAGCGGAATACGAAGTTATTCGCTTTTTAGACGATTCTTACAGTTCGGGCATAGAAAGAGTGGAAATTTTGCACGGAAAGGGAACCGGAGCGCTTAAGTTAATGGTTAAAGAGATATTAAAGCGACACCCGCGTGTCAAAGGTGCATCTTTTGCGCCGGTTGAATTTGGCGGCGAGGGAATTACCATTGTTGAACTGGAATAAAGGTTGGTTCGTGGCTATATGTTGTTAATAGCGGATTTGTATTAACAGCCCGATTTTTGGTTTGGAAAAAAATAGACGGCTTTCAAAACAAAAGTCTGATGATGTTTTTTCAGAATCAAAGATCAAAGTAATCATAAATAATAGGAGACACAATGAAACTAAAAGGGGCTATAACAACATTAATACTTGCGGTTGCGTGTATGAGGGTTTTTGCCGGAGGCTTCCAGATAAACGAACACAGTTCAAGGGCAATGGCTTTAGGCGGCGCTTTTACCGCAATAGCGGATGATCCTTCAGCCTTGTATTTTAACGGGGCCGGAATCACTCAGCTAAATGGAACACAGTTCCTTATAGGAACTACATTAATTACTCCTACCTCTTCGTTTAGAGGTGTTGCACCGGCAACTAATGAATATAAAATTGAGAAGCAGGTGTTTTTTCCCACTCACGTTTATATTACACAAAAATTAAACGATAAATTTGCTGTTGGACTTGGTTTTAATTCTCCATTCGGGCTTGGCACCAAATGGGATGACAGCTGGCCTGGCAAATATCTTGCTATTGAAACAAGCGTAAAAACATTTGCGTTTAACCCAACCGTGGCCTATAAGGTTATGGATGAGCTTTCAGTAAGCGCAAGTTTCGTTTATTCATTTGCGCGAGTCAATATAACAAAAAAAATGCCTCAGTATAATTCACAGGCTCCTCTGGCCGGCGATGCTTTTGTTGATCTTTCAGGTACGGATGACGCCGCTTTCGGTTTTCATTTGGGTATTCTGGCTAAACCGGTAAAAAACCTTTCGATCGGTCTTTCTTATCATAGCCAGACGAAATATAATTTTTCGGGAACTGCTAAAATAGACGCTTCGCATCAGCTTGTTGATATGGGCGCTATACCTGCAAATTCCCCTATTAAAGCCGATTTGAAAACTCCCGCAAATATTGCTATTGGCGTTGCTTACGATTTGTTCCCGCAGCTGAAACTAAGCGCTGAATACCAGTATGTTGGCTGGAGCAGCTACGATGTATTAAAAGTAGAGTTTACAGATCCGAAATATGAAAGCCTTACAACAAGCAGCAAGCGCGATTATGAAAACGCATATATAATCCGTTTTGGAGCCGATTATAAACTGAATGACAATTTATCTCTGCTTGGCGGAATTTATTACGATAAAGATCCCGTTAAAGCGGAAATGTTAAACCCTTCTCTTGTTGACGCAGACAGAATTGGGTTAAGTATTGGCGCTCATTATAAGATTAATGAAAAACTTGGCGCTTCTTTATCTTATTTGTTTGTTCGCGGAGAACAGATGGATATTTCTAATTCAACGCAGGATTACAGCGGTATGGGTATGTTGCAGGCTAACCAGCCTATTGCTCCTTTTAACGGCACATATAACTCATATGCAAATTTACTTGCAATTAGTTTTAATTACAGCTTATAAGGAGTATGTTGAACATGAAAAAAAATATTTTACTTGTATTTGCAATAAGCGTGGTTTTTCTTACGTTTAACGCCTGCCAGGATAGATCCGATTTAACAGCGCCTGCCATTAACGATGGTTCGGCAGATTTTTCAAGACTTGTTTCCATAGGAAACAGTCTTACAATGGGTATACAATCAAACTCATGCTGGCAGTCGGCGCAACAGTATTCCATAGGCAACCAGTTTGCCAAACAGGTTGGCAATGTAACCTACGCGCAGCCTTATGTCAGCGATCCGGGTTTAGGGCAAAGAATAGAAATTCAATCTTTAATGACATATCCGCCTACTTTGGCGTATAATACAAATATGGGCGTTCCGTTAAATTCTTCTTATGAAGCTCCTTATAATAATCTTGGAATTTCCGGCGCTATTTTATATGATATAATGGATTCGACTGATCTTGCCACAAAAACAATAAAAAGACAAAATCCATATTTTCAGCTTGTCCTAAGAGATCAAACGAAATTTGGAAGCAGCATATATGCCCAGGCTAAAAACCTGAAGCCGACTTTTATTTTGCTTGATATTGGCAATAACGATGCCCTTGGTTATGGACTTTCAGGCGGTACAAGCGGTCCTGATGCAACAGGCAAACTACCTACCGATCAAAATGTTTTTGCGGCTTTGTATTCTCAATTGGCCGCCGCTATAAAAGCCGATATGCCTTCAACAAAAGTGGCTATCGCTAATATTCCCGATATTAATTCAATTCCGTATTTTACTACTGTTGGGCCGTTGATAGCCCTGGAACTTGCCATTGCAAATGTCGACCTCTATTACCAAAAGACCAACGAAACCGGTATTGCAAGCGGTAAAACAAGATTGACTTCGGCAAATGACGTATTAATAACCCTGCCGGGTGTTGTGTACGCTACTCTGATTGGAAAAGCTACCGGCCAGTTTTATAGAGATAACGGATACACCGCGTTACCTGCTGGAATTGATACCACAAAACCTTTTGGTGTTGATCCCCGCAATCCATGGCCTAACGCGCTTGTACTTGATCTTGATGAACAGGCAATTCTGGCTAACGCAATTGCTTCATTCAACAAGACAATTGCAGGTATTGTAAGCGCAAATTCCAATTTTGTACTTGTTGATGTAAACTCTTTGTTTAATACTTTGAAACTTGGATATACTGCCAACGGTTTGCTTTTTAATTCATCGTATATAACCGGACGTTTATTCAGTCTTGATGGGGTTCATCCCACAAGTCAGGGTTACGCGGTATTTACCAATGAATTTATCAGGTCTATCAATGCAAAATTTGGCGCTAACATATCACTGATTAATGTTGCAACTGTTCCTGGAAGCCTTACTTTATCCAAAACAGGCTATCCTGAAATTCCTTACAGATTCCAGGCCGTTGCCGGAACATTCAGAAATATACAATATTAGTCCCATCAAAATTATTAAGGCTGCCTAAACGGGCAGCCTTATGGTTTTTATAGCTCCATTATTAATTTAACTCTTGTGCCCAAAAAACAAAGGGTTTTATTGAATATCGTTTCAAGTCTGCATATATTACCCTTGATTTTTTAAGAAATAACGTTTTAATTTAAGTTTGGTTGAGATTAATTTTTGACTGAACAATATTCATCGGGATTATTCATTAATATTTTTAAATTTAAGAATTAAGGAGTTAATGTGGGTTTATTAGTTGTTGGTTCATTGGCATTAGATACTGTGGCAACGCCATTCAGCAAGACTGAAAACGCGTTGGGAGGTTCGGCGGTTTTTATTTCGCTTGCAGCCTCATATTTTTCAGGCCCTGTTAAATTGGTAGGCGTTGTAGGGGATGACTTTCCTAAAAAATACATTCACCTGTTGGAAAACCATAACGTGGATATGGAAGGTTTGCAGGTGGTTCTTGGTGGTAAAACATTCAGGTGGTCCGGAAAATATCATTACGATCTCAATGTAAGAGATACTTTGCTAACCGAATTAAACGTATTTGAAAAGTTTAATCCTATTATTCCCGATAAATTTAAAAAAGCAAGATTTGTATGCCTGGGTAATATAGACCCCGATCTCCAGATAAGAGTGCTTGACCAATTGGAAAATCCCCGCTTTATTGTTTGCGATACAATGAACTTCTGGATAGAAGGGAAGAAGGATTCGTTGTTAAAGCTTCTTAAAAGAGTCAACGTTCTGATTCTTAACGATTCCGAAGCAAGGTTGCTTGCCAACGAACCAAACCTTATTAAAGCCGCCCGTATTATTAGAGAGATGGGCGTTAATACGCTTGTTATTAAGAAGGGAGAGCATGGAGCGCTGCTATTCTCAGGCGATTCGATCTTTTCAGCCCCGGCTTATCCAATGGAAATGATTAATGATCCTACGGGCGCGGGCGATTCTTTTGCCGGCGGATTTATTGGATACCTGCATAAAACACAGGATTTTTCTCCCGAAAGTATGAAAAGAGCCGTTGTTTATGGCAGCACAATGGCTTCCTTCTGCGTTGAGGAATTCAGCACAAAAGGGCTTGAAGATTTGTCTACTTTAAGAATACAGGACAGGTTCAGAGAATTTTTAACTCTATCTCATTTTGATGAATAATTCTGATTTTTTTGCTTTGAGCTTTAACTCCGGCTATCTTACTTTTCTGGATCAGACTAAGTTGCCGGGTATTGAAGATTATGTGCAGACGGATGATTATGAACGTATTGCAGTTGGAATTGAGCGCCTTGAAATAAGAGGCGCTCCGGCTATTGGCATTGCCGCGGCTTATGCGCTTGCGCTTGCTGTTAAAAATAAAACTGTTGGTATTGAGGAAGATTTCGATAAGGCATATTCGAGAATTGCCCGTACAAGACCGACCGCTGTAAACTTGTTTTATGCCCTTGGCGTTATTAAAACATCCTTTGAAAGCCTAAGCGATAAGAGCAAAGCCTACGATGTTCTGTTAAACAAAGCCAAAGAAATTCATTCGGACGATATTGATAAATGCAGGAAAATTTCCGAAAACGGTTTGGCTGTTTTTAATAAAAAATCTCGCGTACTGACTCATTGTAACGCGGGTATGCTTGCTACCGGCGGCATGGGTACCGCGGTTGGAGTTATTGCTTATGCTTTTGAAAAAGGAATGGTGGAAAAAGTATACGCGGATGAAACGCGTCCTTTATTTCAGGGTTCAAGGTTGACGGCATTTGAACTTGATAAACTTGGCATACCTTTTTCAATTCAGATAGATTCCGCCGCCGCCGTACTGATGCAAAAAGGACTGGTTGACCTTGTTATTACAGGCGCGGATAGAATTGCTGCAAACGGAGACTCAGCCAATAAAATAGGCACTTATAACCTTGCCGTTTTGTGCAATTATCACAAGATACCCTTTTATATTGCCGCTCCAACTTCAACAATTGATACTGGAACCGAAACAGGCGCCGGTATAAAAGTGGAAGAAAGAAGCAAGGACGAGATAACAAGGATAAATAATTCTCTTATTACAAAAGAGCATTTTAATGTTTTTAGCCCGGCTTTTGATGTTACTCCAAATGAATTGATTACCGGAATTATTACAGAAGAAAAACTTCATTATCCGCCATACAAGTTTTAATTATGAGCGAAATTAAGAAAGATGAAGCTGTTATTCTCGATAAACTGGATTATGGAAATACAAGCGTAATAGCTCATGTATTTTCAAGAGAGCGCGGCCGGTTCTCCATTATTGTAAAAGGGGGCAAGAATCCAAAATCAAAATACGGGCTGCTTGTTGATCCTCTTAATATTATTGAAACAGTTTTATATGTAAAAGAAAACCGGGATTTGCAGTTGCTAACAAACGCGTCACTGGTTTCATCTTTCCCTAAAATCAAAGAAGACCTCGACAAGCTGAAAAACTGCTATGCAGTACTTGAACTTGTAAAAAAGCTTATTCCCGAACATGAGGAAAATCCGAAATTGTACAGGGGAATAAAAAAAATACTGGATTTATTCGAAACTTCTTCGGAGGAACCGGATATTTTATTCGGGCGTTTTTTTATTTTTTTTATTACATTACTCGGGTACGAAATTCAGCTTGAAAATTGTGCCGGTTGTGGTGCGGAGACTTTTGAGGGGCGAACCGTGGGATATTCATACAACTCCGGTATAATTTGTAATGATTGCAGAAATAATTTTTTAATATCTTATGACTTTTCCACGGAACTTTTTGACTACTTGAGATGTCTAAAGGTTGGAAGAGAGATAAAATATGCCGATAAGAATCTTGTGAAAAACGCTATTACATTTATGGAAAATTTCTTAAAGTTTCATATCGGCGATTTTAAAGGTATTAAATCGTTACAAATATTTAAGGAGATATAATATAGTACTTGCTACTATTCCTATATAAACTAAATTATTAAATTTTTTCGGAGGAATAGAAATATGAAAAAGAAAAAGTTATTTGGATCGACTGTTCTTGTATTAGTTGGCGTATTATTCGGAACAATACTTGTCTCTGGATTCGGATGGGTAAAACCCAGCCACGCTGATATTTTACTTGGAGCTAAAAGCGCGCCAGTTCAGTTTGATGGCGATGCCAACGCGTTCAGCAAAGCCTTTGTTGAAGTTGCGGAAAAAGTTACTCCCGCAATTGTCAATATTAATGTTGTTGCCAAAACTCAGGAAGATGAAGATGGCAACGGGTTTTTTATGTTTCCGTTTGGCGGTAGTATTCCTAAGGAACAGGAAGGTTCCGGAAGCGGAATTATCATTTCTGAGGACGGATATATTTTAACCAATAACCACGTGGTTGATAAGGCAACCAAGGTTACAGTTGTTTTAAGCGACAAGCGTTCGTTTGATGCTACCGTTGTTGGTACAGATCCGTTGACGGATTTGGCCGTAGTAAAAATAGAGGCGAAAAATTTAACGGTTGCTTATCTTGGCGAATCCGAAAACTGCAAAGTAGGCCAGTGGGTTCTTGCTATTGGCAATCCTTTCGGGTTGACTTCTACGGTAACGGCTGGTATTATTAGCGCTATTGGACGCGGACAGCTTGGCCTGAACAGAGATGACCAGGGTTATGGAATTGAAGATTATATACAGACAGACGCGGCTATTAATCCGGGTAACAGCGGCGGCGCTTTGGTTGATCTTTCGGGCGCTGTTATAGGTGTTAACGCTGCAATAGCTTCGCGAACCGGTAGTTATGTCGGTTATGGTTTTGCTATTCCTATTTCCATAGCAAAAACTGTTGCCAAAGATATTATAGCAAATGGAAAAGTAAACCGCGGTTATATTGGCGTTCAGATTGGCGAAGTTGATGAAGCCATGGCTAAATCTATTGGCCTGCCGAAACCTAAGGGCGTTATTGTACAAAATATTGTGGCCGATGGCGCCGCTTCAAAAGCCGATATTAAAGAAGGCGATGTTATTCTAAAGATTGATGGTAAGGAAGTTAACAAAGCCAATGAATTGCAGGGTTATATTGCAACAAAATCTGCCGGCACAAAAGTTAAGCTCGATATTTACAGAGACGGGAAGAATATAGAGCGTGAAGTAACTCTTAAATCCAGAGATGGAGAAACAAGTACTGAAACCGCTTCCAATTCAAAAGGTTCTTCTTCAAAAATACTCGATGGAGTTGGACTATCTGTTCGTACTCTTACCGCTGAAGAGAAAAAGCAATATAAGACTGAACATGGGGTTATTATTACTGATGTAAAACCTCACAGTAAAGCCGCCGACCAGCGTTTAACAAAAGGCCTTGTTATACTTGAAGCCGACAGGGTGAAAATAAACAGCGTTTCGGATCTTAAGGATAAGCTTGAAAGCAAAAAGGGCTCGGCTGTTTTACTTAAAATAATTGCCGATGCAAAAGGAACTACAATATTTATTGGTCTCGAAATTCCTAATTAAAATTATTATATATGAAAAAATAACGCCCGTTTATCGGGCGTTTTTTTTATATTGCAGTTCAAATTTGGAGAATTAATGATAAGATTTTTAACCGCCGGAGAATCACACGGCAAAGCTTTGACAACAATTGTAGAAGGATTTCCTTCAAATCTTAAAATTGATGCCGCGTATATTAACAGTCACCTTAAGAGGCGTCAATCAGGTTACGGACGCGGTATGCGAATGAAAATTGAAACCGATACCGCGGAAATATTATCCGGTGTAAGGCTGGGCAAGACTCTTGCATCCCCAATTAGTCTTATTATCAGAAACAGCGACTGGGAAAACTGGACGGAGAAAATGGCCTATGAAAAAAATAAAACCAGTATAGAAAAAATCACAGTTCCTCGCCCCGGTCACGCGGATCTTGTAGGCGTTACAAAATATAATTTTGAGGATATTAGAAATTCAATTGAAAGATCAAGCGCAAGAGAAACAGCCGCGAGAGTAGCCGCTTGTTCAATATCAAGACGCTTTCTTGAAGAATTTGGTATAACTGTAGGAAGCTTTGTTGAAAGTATTGGAGGTATTTATCCCAAAGAGAATTTTGCGGAAAAACTTTTCGCAAATGATCTGCCGGAAAATTTTAACGCGTGGAAACTTTCGGAAGAAGCGGATAAAAGCGAAGTGCGGGTTTTTGATAAGACGCACGAACAGAAAATTATAAATAAAATTAAAACGGCAAAAAAAAGAGGCGATACACTCGGCGGTACATTCTATGTGGTTGCAACAGGTTTACCCGTTGGTTTGGGCAGTTTTGTTCATTACGATACAAGGCTTGATTCAGAAATTGCTCAATCTGTGATGTCTATTAATGCTGTTAAAGCCGTATCAATAGGAACGGGATATGATTGCGCCGATGTGTTTGGCTCTCAATCGCATGACGAAATTATTATGAAAGACGGATTGCCATATCGCAAGACAAACAGGGCGGGTGGTATTGAAGGCGGTATATCAACGGGACTTCCGTTAATTGTAAAAGCCGCTATGAAACCCATCGCCACGCTTATGAGTCCCATTGAAAGCATTGATCTTGTTACAATGCAAAAAGTTGATGCGCGAAGAGAGCGGAGCGATTTTGTTGCAGTACCGGCTTGCGCTGTAATTGCCGAATCGATGATAGCCTGGTCTATAGCAAAATTGTTTCTTGCAAAATTCGGAGGAGATTCGATTGAAGAAACTAAAAGCAATTATAACAACTACTGCAAAGAAGTTAATAAACAACTGAAAAAGAATTTTAAACAGCGGATTATTAAATGATCAAAATAAAAATTTTTGTTTTCAGTTATTTTGCCGAAAATACTTATTTGGTTTTTGATGAAGTTACAAAAGAAGCGCTGGTTATAGATGCCGGCTGCTTTAATGATGATGAAAAAAAAGAACTTGAAGATTATATTGTTAAAAACGAATTGAAGTTGAAATACATGGTTACAACACATTGCCATATAGACCACGTAATAGGCAATGAATTTGTGAAAAGCCGTTTTAACCCTGTATATTATGCTCCTGAAGAAGATCAGAAATTATACAATATTGTACCTGAACAGGCAAGACAATTTGGTTTGGGAGATGTTGAAAAAGGTCCTGAGCCCGATAGCTTTATTACAGAGGATACTGTCTTATCCATAGGTCAAATAAATTTCCGGTTCCTTTTTACCCCCGGTCATTCTCCGGGCGAATATTGCGTATTGTTCGAAAAAGAAAAAATCTGTTTCTCGGGAGATGTATTGTTTAAGCAAAGCATAGGCAGAACAGATTTATGGGATGGCGATTCTGATACATTGATAAACTCCATAAAGAATAAATTGTTCGTTCTGGATGATGACACCACTGTTTTTCCGGGGCATGGAGAGCATACGACAATTGGTTATGAGAAATATGGAAACCCGTACGTTTCCAATTGATACTATTGACAAAGATGAATATATTTAAGTCGGTTTTCAGTTTAATTACAAAATAACCGCATAACAACATGAGTACATTAATTAACAGCCTTATTCACGAATACGATTTAACAGCCAATCTGCTTTCAAGCGCGGCCGCTGTTTATATTGCCGTAATTATAGGCTATTTCGCAGCTTCATATTTATTGAAGTTTGTACTCGATAAGAACAACGCGCCCGGCAAATTAATGCGCTTTGTGTTTTCGTATTTAACGTTTGTTCCGTTTATTTTTATAGGGATACTTCTTGTATTTCTTTTTCCCGGTTCGGAATTTGTTGAATATGTTTTTTTACTTCTGTACGTTATATTATACCTGCTTATAAAAACTCCGCAAACAGCGGAAATAAAAAAAGAGTATGTTTTAAGCGCTCGCTCAATTGGCATACCTCAAAAAGATATTTATTCAAAAGTAATACTTAAATCAGTTCAACCTGCCTTAATAAATGCTGTAAGAAACTGTCATTTGCAATTATGGACATTGGTAATAGCAATTGAAATATTCAAGGAAGGGCTTGGAATAGGTTCGGCTGTTATTGCGGCTTCCGATAATTATGATATTGCCGCTTTTATTGTAATTGCTGTAATAGTATCTTTAATAGTATTTGTTGCGGATGCCGGTATAAAATTCATACATAAGAAATTTGTATTTTGGGAATAATTAAGTATGAATAAACAGAATACATTGCAATTAAGCGTAAATGGTTTAAATAAGACCGTAACAAAATTCGACGATGTCAAACAAACAATTATAGACAATCTGACATTTAATATTGAGCTAAAACAGGATTCTGTTAACGTGATACTTGCGCCCAATGGAAAGGGGAGACTGCATCTGCAGTTAATATTAAGCGGATTGGAAAACACATATACGGGTAAAGTCAGTTGGAACACAACCTCTGAGATTAAAACTGTATACATACCCGAACAGCCTTCGTCATTTCCATGGCTCAATGTTAAGGAAAATGTAGAATTGGGTCTGGTAAATTTCAATTTATCGAAAGAAGAAAAAGAAACTGAAGTTAAAAAATTGTTAAATCTTTGCGGCCTGGAGTGGTACGATTCCCATTTTCCGCATAACAACAGTTACGGTTTCCGGTTCAGAATTTCTCTTGCAAGAGCTCTTGCCTTGAAACCGGATGTGGTGTTCATTGATAATTCTTTTTCTTTAGCGGATGCCCAGACAAGACAGGAATTGTGTTCTTTGTTGTTTGAAATTGCAAAAACGAACATTTGCCGTATAGTTTATACTACCTCAAGCATATCTGAAGCTGCAACTTTATCTGATGATATACTTATTCTTGGTAAAAGCCCTCTCTCTTTTGCGGAAAATATAAAAACAAACGGTTCACGGGACGAAAAAAGAAAAAACATAGCGCAAAGAATATTTTCTGTCAATTACGGCGATTTTGATTTATAAAACAATCCCAAATCAATAGTAAATACCCTCATAATATCCCTGAAAACGACATTCAAAACAAGGGGAAAAGTACATTTTAAGCTGTAAAATACAATGGTTGAGCTCACTCTTAAAAAGAAAAACTCTAACATTCCTTTATAACTCATTTCAGGTAAAATGGTTAGCATATAAAAAACAGGCATAAAAACTTGAATACTAAATATTTAATATTTATATTGCAGTTGTATTATAAACAAAAAAATCGGAGAGAAAAATGAGAAGAAGAATTCTACCGCTTCTTGTCAGCTCTTTATTAGCTTTGATGTTTGTATCATGCGGAGCTAATAAAGAGGTGGCAAAAAACGATAGCTCAAAAGAAACTCCATCTGAGGTTCGTCAGAGTGGTATCGTAGCGGAATTACTGGAACAGGCAAGGCAGAGTTATGTTCTTGCGTTGACAAAACAGGAACAAAACAGTACTGTTGAAGCAATTAACAATTATGAAAATGCTTTGCGCATTATAGACAACTTAAGCTACTATCCTAACATAGAGGAAAACGAAGCTTATGTTGAATTGGAAAACTCAATTTTTGAAGACTATAAAAAATATGTAGATAGTCTTCCTGAAATTCCGGCGGATGTAAATTTTTCCGTTCTTGAAGAATGGATGGGTAAAAAACTTCCTGAGCTTAAACTGAATGAAAAAACCGCAAAGGATAAATCGGGCCAATATGCAAAAGTTACTCCTTCCGGTTTTCCGTTGGAAGTAAATTCCTATGTTGAGCAATATATAGAATATTTTACTGGAAGAGGTCGTAAATTTATGAATTTGTGGCTTTCTCGTTCCGGTAAATACATGCCGTTAATTTCAAAAGTATTCGAACAGGAAAAACTCCCCAGGGAACTTGCATATCTTAGCTGGATAGAGAGCGGTTTGAATCCTATTGCCCGTTCCAGCGCCAAATGCGTGGGTCTGTGGCAGTTTTATCCTTCAACCGGCAGAATGTATGGCCTTAACGGAAGTTTCTATTATGATGAAAGAAGAGACCCTGAAAAAGCTACGCTTGCTGCAGCAAGACATTTAAAGGACTTGTATAAAAACTTGGGCGATTGGTATCTTGTTCTTTCGGCATATAACGCTGGAGAAGGAAAAATAACAAGAGCTTTACGCAAAAGCGGCAATACCAGCAATAATTATTGGGATATAAGAGACTATCTGCCGCGTGAAACGCGAGCTTATGTTCCGCAGTTTATTGCAACTTGCCTTATTGCTATGGATCCGGCTAAATATGGCTTTACAAATATTCAGAAACAAAAGCCATACGAGTACGATACCTACATGGTTAAGGATGCCATCGATCTCGGTTATCTTGCCAAATGCGCAGGTACTACGCTTGATGTTTTACAGGAGTTAAATCCTGAATTGATTCAGAATTGCACTCCTAATAGTTCCGGTTCCGGATATACGTTGAAAATTCCGGTAGGTTCCAAAAACACTTTCGCTTCAAATATTGTCAATATTCCGGAAACCGCAAAAAGACAGTTTGTTTATCACACAGTTAAAAGAGGTGAAACGCTTGCTAAAATTGCGGATAGTTATGGCGTTTCAAAATCGGACCTGGCTGATGCAAACAATATTTCTATTAAAACAAGAGTTTCGCGCGGTATAAAACTAAGGATTCCTGTTAAATCTATTAATCCTTCGGATGCCGCTGTTAATAATAATGAGGTTGCGGCCGAAGAGGATGAAGAGGGTACTCCTGATTATGTATCTCCTTATGCATCATTAAACAAAGGGAATTCAGATATTCCATCTGGCGATGAAGTAAAGGATAACTCTACGGATAAAACCACAACCGCGGTTAATGTAAAACAGGTTGCTTCAAACGATCAGGATAACGATCAGCAACAAAACCAGTCGCAGTATACTCCTGCCGGTAAGACAGCTGTTACTTATACTGTAAAACAAAAAGAAAGCCTTTTAAGTATTGCTGATTTGTTTAATGCGAGAGTCAGCGATATTCGTAACTGGAATAATATTCCTTATACCGAAACAATCAAAATTGGGCAAAAGCTTAAAATCTTTGTTCCTGAAGAAAAAGCGGGATTTTATGCAAGCCTCGATAACCAGACTCCTGTTGAAAGAAGCATAACTAAGGCTTCTGCCAACAAGATGGTAAACAAAACATGGATTACATATAAAGTAAAGAAAAGAGAAACTCTCAACTCTATTGCCGCAAAATATGATGTGGACGTGCGTAAACTGAAAGAATGGAACAAGCTAAGATCTTCAAAAGTCCCGGTTGGTAAAGTTCTTAAAGTTTATACCTTGAGTTCATCAAGAAACATTGCCGATAATGATGCGCCTCCAAAATCAGCAAAGACAAAGTTGTTTAAATACAGAGTTAAACATGGCGATAACCTTGCGGGTATTGCGGATAAGTTTGGAGTATCGGTAAAACAGATTAAAAAATGGAACAATATCAGTTCCAAATCTATTGCCGCAGGAAAAACAATCAAGATATTCAGTAACGAAAATGCCTCCTCGTATGGAGATAATGTTTCCAAATTAAGCGCTAACATTAATTCGTACAAAGTTAAAAAAGGAGAAACATTAGGACAAGTTGCCGATAAGTTTAAGGTATCGCAGGCAAATTTAAGAAAATGGAACAAGATAAAAGGCAATAAAATAAATGCCGGCCAGATTCTGCGCGTATATTCGGACGCTTCGGTCAATGATGTTGCTGTTGACAGAAGTACTTCGCGTACTTCCAAAACGGTTGCAAGCATTAAATCGTATAAAGTGAAAAAAGGCGAAACAATTGCTGAAATTGCAGATAAACTGGATGTTTCTGCAACTGATTTGAAAAAATGGAATAAGCTTAAAACGAATAAAATTTCTGCGGGACAAGTATTAAAACTTCGTAAAGAAGTTGCAGATAATGATGAACCGGTTAAGGGCTCAAAGGCTTCTAAAGCTTCAAAGGTAAGCAAGTCAAAAACTAAAGAGACTAAAGAAACCAAAGAACCTAAAACATACAAAGTAAAATCTGGTGATTCTTTATTTGATATTTCGCAGAAATATGATATTCCGGTTGAAAAATTACAGAAAATGAATAAAATTAAAGGTTCTAAAGTAAAAGCAGGACAAGTGCTTGTTCTGAGAAAATAAAAATAAACAGAATTAAAAAGCCGTTAGGGGTGTTACTATTCAAGTAACTGAGATTATACCCTTGAACCTGATCTGGATAATGCCAGCGTAGGGAAACAGACTAAAAGATATCCTTTTAAGCCGTTCTCCACGAACGGCTTTTATATTTTAAATAAAAGGAGTAAATATGAAAAAATTTATATTTCTTTTAGCTCTATGCTTTTTAAGCTTTACATGCATACATGCCAAAACTTTTAAAGGTAAAATCATAGATGCTAAAACATCTGCGCCGCTGAAAATGGCTTCTATTTTTACCGATAACTTTTCCTTTTCAACATTATCGGATAAAGAAGGCTCTTTCGAATTATCCACAAATACAGATAATTTCAAGGAAATACACGTAAAATATCTTGGTTATAAAGAGTTTATTCTTCCCGTAAAGAACATTGTGGCTCATAGTGAAATATTAATAAAACTTGAACCGGTTATTTTATCATCGCAGACAATTGCAATTACCGCAAGCGTTGATAAAGAAGGAATAACGCCGGCGGCATTCTCTAAAGTCGATAAAAGCGATATAAAAACAGATTATTCGTACCAGGATGTGCCCGAGTACTTGAGCAATCTTCCGTCAACTACATTTTATTCTGAAAACGGTAATGGAATTGGTTATAACTATATAAGCATAAGAGGGTTCGATCAAAGAAGGATTTCCGTTTCTGTCAACGGAATACCGCAAAATGAACCTGAAGACCATAATGTTTACTGGCTCGATTTTGCCGATATACTTGGCAATACGGAGTATATACAGGTGCAACGCGGTTCCGGGGCCAACATACTCAGCTATCCTTCAATTGGCGGTTCAATAAATCTTATTACTTCAAACCATACTTCAAGACCGGAGTATAACGTTTCAGCTTCCATGGGCAGTTATAACCTGCGCAAGTATTCGGCTGAAGTATCAAGCGGACTTGTAGACAACAAATACTCATTCTACGCCAAGTTTTCAAAAATGCTTTCAAGCGGTTACCGTGACGCTGCATGGATAGACTTTAATTCTTTCTATTTATCCGCTGTTCGTTACGATAATAACCTTACTACCCAATTTAATGTTTATGGCGGTCCGGTTTCGGATGGCCTTGCTTATACAGGACTTCCTAAATTTGCCATTAAAGATAAGGAAATGCGTAAAAGAAACTATTCTGATTGGGGTGCGGAGAACAACCAATACACATATACCGTTGACAGAAAAAACACTGAGATTGAAAACTTTACCCAGCCTCATATTGAATTATTGAACGAATGGCAGGTTAACGATAAACTTGTGCTTAATTCGGCGTTGTTTCTTATTACCGGAGACGGTTATTATGATTATGACGGTTCCTGGGGCGATACTACGTATTTCAGGTTGACAAAAGCCAACGGGTTCAATGCAACTTCCAATCCGGGTAATGCTTTGATAAAAGCCCAGGTGAATAACGTACAATATGGTTGGATGCCGAAAGCCAGACTTGTTCACGATAACGGAACGCTTATTATCGGCGGCGAAGTCAGGATTCACAGATCTCAGCATTGGGGCAGCATAGATTATGCGGAAAACCTCCCCGCGGGAGTAGATAAAGACTACAGATATTACGAATACAAAGGGGGGAAGGATATGCTCGGACTTTTTGCCCAGGAGGCTTATTCGCTTGACAGCAGATCAAATCTTCTTGTGGAATTTCAACTGCCTTATATAAATTATAAAATTTATGATGAAAAATATGTACATAACGATTTTTCGGTAGATAACCTGTTTTTTAATTATAAAGCCGGCTACAACTACCAGTTTGACATGATTAACAGCGCGTATATTTCGTTTTCCAAGGTTTCGCGCGAACCGCGACTTAAAAATTACTACGATGCGGCTGAAGCAAGCGGGGGAGAGCTACCACAGTTTGAGCAAAAAGCCGATGGCAGCTACGATTTTTCGAAACCTCTTGTTAAACCCGAAAAAATGTATGATCTTGAATTGGGTTACAGATTATCAGCAGGAAATGTTAATCTGAATTGTAATTTGTATTATATGTACTTTAACGATGAGATTGTGGAAAACGGACGACTTGATAGATTCGGCCAGCCTAAAACCGGAAATATGGATAAGACAATACACAACGGAATTGAACTTTCGGCAACTGTTAAACTTACAAGCAACCTTTACGTTGATGTAAACTCTACTCTAAGTAAAAACTATATCAGCAAAGGTTTTACTTATATTGAATATGAAAAAAACGGCGAAAGCGCAACGGAGAAACTTGATTTAAATGGTAACAAAATTGGCGGTTTTCCAACAGTACTTGGAAATCTGATACTTACTTATAAAGACAATATTTTTACTGGAAAGATCACGGCAAAATATGTTGGTAAAAGCTATTCCGATTATTATGACGATAAACTAAGCGGATATTTGGCATTGTATCCGGAGTTCATCAGTTACAGCGATAATGTTGTTGATTCTTATTTTACCGCAAATATATTTGGCAGTGTGGATTTTAACACAGGCAGCGACATAAACAAATCCAAAATATACGTACAGGTAAATAATATTTTTGACGCTCTTTACGCGGCAAGAGCGGTAGGTAAGGAATTTTTCCCGGCGGCGGAACGTAGTTTTGTAGCCGGAATACAAATAGGCTTATGAAAAAATGCATCATTCTTGCTAATGGCAGGCCGCCCGAAAAGGCGGCTGTTAAATTTCTTTACGAAAAGGGGTATAATTATCTGATATGCGCGGATGGCGGCGCTGACGCGGCGCTAAAGCTAAAGCTTAATCCAAATGTGATTATTGGCGATTTTGATTCGGTTTTGCCGGATACTATTAAAAGGTTTATGGATAGCGCAGAAATAATTCAAATTAAAAGGCAAAGCGATACCGATGTTGAAAAAGCTTTGAAGTTTGCAATTAAAAACGGATTTGAACAAGCAGTTCTGTTGGGAGCTACGGGAGACCGCCTGGATCACTCATTTTGTAATCTGGGCATTGTTTTTAAGTACTTTGGTAAAATAGAAATAATACTTGTTTCGGAACAATCCGTTTTGACAGCTCACGAAAAATCTGTTGAAATCAATTCCTTCTCCGGTGAAACAATTTCGTTTTATGGAGTTGCCGAAAATACAAAAGTTACAACAAAGGGATTTAAATATAAACTTGCAGATGCAAATATTTTCTTTGGGGGACGCGAAAGTACAAGCAATATTACAACCGGTAAAAAAGCCCGGTTGGAAATAAAGGGGGGAAAAATAATACTAATTCGTAACTTTACAGCGCTTAAAGAACATGATCTCTTTTAACTACCTTGATTATTGCGTAATAATCGCATTCTTTTTAGTAATACTGGCCATAGGCTATTTTGCCGCAAAAAACACAAATAACGAAAGCGAAGATTACCTGCTCGGTGGAAGGAAAGTCGGTTTGTTCCTTTTTGTCCTGACGAATGTTTCTACCTGGTATGGCGGTATACTTGGTATGGGGGAATTTTCGTATAATTACGGACTTGCAAGCTGGTTTACACAGGGACTGCCATATTACATTTTTGCCTTTATATTCGCTTTGCTTTTTGCCGAAAAAATAAGAAAAGCCTCTTTGTTTACCATTCCTGATAAAATTACGGAAATTTATGGCCCGAAGGCGGGGGCAATAAGTGCGCTTGTTGTATTTATTCTTGTATCTCCGGCTCCGTACCTGCTAATGGTTGCAAATCTGGTTTCTCTTATCTTTAATTTGAATTTGTTTGTAAGCCTGTTAATTTCATTGCTCCTTGTGCTTGTTTTTATGTTCCAGGGGGGGTATAAATCCGATTTGTACACAGACGCATTTGAGTTTTTTGTTATGTTCGCCGGGTTTATTGTAATATTGATTACGGCATATTTTGTGTATGGCGGGTTCGGGTTTTTAAAAGCGAATCTGCCGGCCGCGCATTTAACATTAACCGGAGGGGCTTCGCCGGTATATATTACTGTATGGTTTTTTATTGCGCTTTGGACTTTTGCCGATCCGGGATTTCATCAAAGGTGCTATGCTGCAAAGGACGGTGGTATTGCGCGTAAAGGTATAATAATCTCTATCGTATTATGGTTCTTTTTCGATTTTTTAACAACCACTACAGGGCTTTATGCAAGAGCCGCCTTGCCCAATCTTACAACTCCTTCGCAATCGTATTTAATATTAGCCGAAAAACTGCTTGCCCCAGGTGTTAAAGGCTTTTTTTACATCGCTTTACTGGCTACAGTACTTTCAACACTCAACAGTTTTTTATTTATTAGCGCCACAACACTTGGGCGCGATTTTTTTTATAAACTAGCCGGTAAAAAAGAAGATTTTCTTATAAAACGATATACAAATATAGGATTGCTGATTTCAGCAATTACATCTGTAGCGTTAGCTTATTTATTGCCTTCGGTGATAGGTTTATGGTATACAATAGGTTCGCTATTTATACCGGGCATAATCTTTCTGGTAGCAGGGGCGTATTATCCAAAACTGAAAGTGGGAAAAAACATTGCAGTAGCCGAAATAATAATTGCAGTAATAGCCAGCGCTACGTGGCTTTTTCTTAAAAATGCAAATGTATTGCCAGAGTATTTAAGCCAAATTGAACCAATGATAACCGGATTGGTATTTGCGCTTGTAATTCATCTATATGGAATGAAAATTAAGGATATGCCTGCGTAAAGCTTACAGTAAGGGAATAGGGAAGGGGCATATTATGTAAACTTAAAAAGGAGGATGATCTGTTTCATCCTCCTTTTTAATAATTTGGTAAACCTTACTTTAACAGCATGAATTTCTTTGTTAAAAGAGCGTTACCAGATTTTAACTGGTAGAAATACGTTCCGCTCGAAAGTCCGGCTGCGTTAAATGTCACTGTATGATCTCCGGCAGCAACGTTGTTGTTAACCAATGTTTTAACCTCATTACCTAAAACGTCAAACACTTTTAAGGTTACAAACGAATTAACCGGTACACTATATTTAATAGTTGTAGAAGGATTGAACGGGTTAGGGTAGTTCTGGTCAAGGTTATAATTTTTAGCAATTGTTTTTGTTGTGTTCTTTACAGCAGTAGGTTTGGCAAATAAATTCTTGTAGAAAGTGAAATTGCCGTTGTATTCGCCTAATACCAAATCCGGGCGGCCATCGCCGTCAATATCGGCAAATGCAGGGGAAGAACTCTGTGTAACAGAAATACCATCGAACAATGTTGTGTTTTTTGTCCATACTGGAGCTTTGGCTGTCCCGGTATTTTCATAATAGATAATGTCTCCAAAACTATCGCCCAAGACCAGATCAAGGTCGCCATCTCCGTCTACATCAACAAAAGCGGGTTTGCAGCTGCTTGGGAAAGATATCCCCTGAATAAAAGAATTATCCGCCGTAAAACCATTTCCATTATTCAGATAAAAATTCACATCTGAACTTGTTTCTGCTCCAAGAAGCATGTCCGGTAATCCGTCTCCGTTAATATCGCCAAAAGCAGGAGCGCTGAAACCGCCAACAGAAATACCGTTAAAAATTGTTTTGTTTTCGGTAAAGGTCCCGTTATTATTAAGGTAACAGTAAAGATTGCCATTAAGCGCGCCTACAACTAAATCGAGATCGCCATCTCCATCAATATCCACTAAAGCGGGACTTGTATAAGAACCGGGACTTATAGAAGTAATAGAAGATGCGGCAGACTGGAATAATGGTGTTTGTTTTGTGCCGGAATTTTTAAAAAACTGTAAATCGCCAACAGCGCTTCCGCTTATCAAATCAATTGTGCCGTTATTATCAATATCTCCAAGTGCAATAGTTGAAGCAGATGAGCCTTTTACTATATTAAAGTAATTTGGCAGTAAAGTAAACTTAGGAGCGGCTTTTGTTCCTGTGTTATGGTATGCATATAACATTCCGCTGGAAGTGCCGTATACTAAATCGATAAGACTATCGCCATCCATATCAATCAGGCATGGGTTTTTCCAGTAAGTAGCGCCTTCAATAGTGTTAAATACCTGTGTGTACATAGACCACTTAGGCGCTGCAGCAGTACCTTTATTATTATAATATACAAAAGAAGCCAGATCGCGGCCAAAAAGCACATCGTAATCGCCATCACCATCCATATCGGCAAAAGTCGGATATGAATTGTAGCCCATATCTGTAAAACCGGTGGTTAGCGTTAAATCCTGAACGAATACGGGATTTGTTTTTGTGCCGGTATTTCTGAAAGCGAGGGTTAAGCCCGCGTCAGGTCCGGAAATAATGGATTCACCTGCGCCTACAAAAAGGTCCAAATCGCCATCGCCGTCAATATCAACAAATGCGGGTTTTGGATCGTTGCCAACAACCTGGTTAAGGCTTGCAAAAACTGTTGTATCTTGCTGCCATTGAGGTTTTTGAGCAGTTCCAACGTTTACATAGTAAAGTAATCCGTTAAATCCGCCAATTATTAAATCAAGTTTTCCGTCTCCATTCAGGTCTGCAAAAACCGGATACGATGAATTAGTGTATTGGGAGCCGTTTGCGTAAATTGAAGACATAACGCTTGTGTCTTTTATAAAATAAGGATTCTGAAAAGTTCCGGCGTTATAAAAGAAATCAATTTTATCATCGGAAGAACCAAGTACAAGGTCAAGTTTTCCATCGCCATTTAAGTCAGCCATAAAGGGAGATGAAAACGATTTTGCAGCTATTCCGTTTGGTGCAAAAACAGAATCTACTTTTTGCCATTTCTGTTGAGCATTTAACGTTATTGATAAAAATATAATGGATAATAGTACGGTCAGTTTTTTCATAAATAATCCTTTAATTAGTAATTAGAAACTCTACAGTTAAACCATGTGAGATATTCTGCATACTTGTCACGCCAACAAATTGTACAAAAATGTCGAATGGTAAATAATATAACTCAGGCTGCAAATATAATTATTGAAAAGATATGTTGAAAGGTAAAACGGATTAAATATATATTCAATTAAAGGGAAATTCATCCATGGCTGAATATTGTTGATATTTAAATTTATAATTGTTTTGTTATCGATATTTACAATTCCATAATAGTCCGATAATGTATATTATGTAAACTAATGGATATTGTTCCCGGTGATGACGGGGATCCTGTTATCACATAGTTTTATATGGATTCTCTTCACATCTTTGCCTATTACTTCCCCGTCTGCGTGTACATAATTACCAATACTTAGATTAATATTGGCTTCCTTAAATGTAAACGATTCAATTCCTGGTTTATTGATATGCAAACCTTTAATTGCAAGCGGCAGAATTCTTAAAATCTTCAATAAAGAAAAATCTTCTGCGGTGCAAACATCAAACAAATCGTCATCTGGTTTGGCTGCGGGATTTAAGTAAAAGCCACCGCCGGAAGTCTTGCCATTTCCTATATCAACTAATATTTTACTTCCGGAAATTTTTCTGTGCCCGTCAAATAAGCCTTCAACTTCAAGGGCTTTATACTTGAGCAGGCCTTTTAATACAGCCCAAAAATAGCGGATAAAACCGGTTAAATACTTAGTCTCATGACTCAAATGAGCAACAAAAGCGTCAAAACCAATTCCCAACGCATTTATAAAATAAGATGAATTATTTAGAACGGGACTATTTGAGGAAGAAAAAGAGATTTTGCCAGTGTTAAAATATTTTACATTATTAGTTCTGAGTATTAAATCCATATTTTCGGAAAAATCGGAAGTCATTCCGGCAGTGCGGGCAAAATCATTCCCTGAACCGATTGGGAGCACGCCGAATATAGATGGGTAGGTATCTTCAAGACCGTTAATAACTTCGTTTACCGTTCCATCCCCTCCTACGGCAACAATAACATCGTATAAGCATTTATTATTTTTTGCTATGTGGGTTGCATGACCAGGTTTTTCAGTCATAATAAAATCAATAAAATTATGATCTGAAATAGCAGAATGAAATAATTCTTTATATTTATTCCAGGATTTATTACCCGAAACAGGATTGATAACAAATAGAAATTTCTTCATATTCCATTATGCTATGTAGATTATTAAATAAAATTCGCAACAAATGGTTAACTAATAAGTTCTATTTTTCAAATAAAGCAGATACGAACATATCCGAATCGAAATCCTGCAGGTCGTTAATTCCTTCGCCAACGCCAATATATTTTACAGGCACTTTAAGTTTTGAACTTATCTGGAATACAACTCCGCCTTTGGCGGTTCCATCTAATTTAGTAATAATAAGTCCTGTAAGATCGGAAATTTTAGAAAATTCTTCCGCCTGCATAACAGCATTTTGACCGTTAGTGCCATCCAAAACCAAATAAGTCTCGTTGGGAGCATGTGGAAGAACTTTGGAAATCACGCGTTTAATTTTCTTTAACTCTTCCATAAGGTTAGCTTTTGTGTGAAGCCTGCCGGCGGTGTCAATTAAAACCACATCCGCATTTTGTTTAACCGCTTCCTGAACGGTCTCAAAAGCGACTGAAGACGGATCTGTATTCATACCTTTTTCAACAATTGAGACGCCTGCTCTTTTAGCCCATATATCAAGTTGCTCGTTTGCGGCGGCTCTAAAAGTATCGGCGGCGCCAACAATTACATTCAAACCAGCCTGTTTGTAATTATGCGCAAGTTTTCCAATAGTAGTTGTTTTCCCTACTCCGTTTACGCCAATAACAAGAATTACATAAGGTTTGAATTTTTCAATTTCCGCAGTTGTTACTTTTTCAGAAGATGTAAGAGTACTTGTTAACTCATTCTTGATAATCTCTATCATATTTATATTACTTCGGTCTTTTTCGCTTTTCAGGCGAACGCGGGCTTCTTCAATAATTCTTTCAGTAGTATCAAAACCAATATCCGAAGAAAGTAATATTTCCTCAATTTCCTCAAGGGTTGCAACATCAATTACGGCTTTTCCCGTAACAACTTCAGTAATTTTATTAACAATTTTATCTCTGGTTTTTGTTAAACCTTCTTTAAGCTTGTCTAAATTAAAATTCTTAAATAACGCCATCTTTCTTTTTTATAAACTCCTTTGCTCTAATATAATATGCAATAAGCGATGCAAAAATAAGAATAATACTGCCATAGAAAAAGAGCATATTAAAAATATTTGTACCCGGAACATTGAACAGAACCATCATAAAATAAAAACCTATAAAAACCACGGTCAGTTTACCTAAATAATTTGAAGGTAAAACCCTGCCAAGTTTTTTTGATACTATCAATCCGCCTGCAAGTATTAAAATATCGCGTCCTATTACCATAAAAAAATAAAACGGAGGTACAAGACCTTCGAGATACATCTTAAGTATTACAGCTCCTACAACTACTTTATCTGCAAATGGATCAATTATTTTACCGAGTTCCGTAATTTCATTAAACTTTCTTGCAAGAAATCCATCGGTTATATCGGTTAAATAAGCAAGCACACACAATAAAATAGCGTACAACCTGTAATTTCCTTCCCCTATTTTGCCTATGCATAGCCACAACGGAATTGCAAGAAAAACCCTGATAAAGCTTATGCAGTTGGAAATTGTAAAAATCTGTTTCCCGGTGTATTCTAATTTCATCGTATTACCGCAAATTTACCTATTTTAGTTTCAATTTCATTATCAGCGTCATCAAGCATTGTTACGCGGAACAGATATATGCCGGTGCTAAGTATATCTCCCTTGGGAGTTCTGAGGTTATAATCCACTCCTCCATCTCCATCTGTTTCGTATATGGTTGCAAGCTGTTGACCGCTTAATGTCATAATCAGTATTTTTGCCTTTCTTGGAAGATTTGCAAAAGTAATTTTACCGTTTGATGTTTTTACCGGATTGGGATAAACATAAACATCGGATATATCTTTTGCGTTTCCCGTTAAAATAAGATAACTGCCCGTCTGACTGTTAATTTTTATATTTCCTGTTTCCTTTGATGACAGCAGATTGTTGATTTTAAGCTTATATTCCCTGCCTATTGCCCCTACGGGCTTCTTTCCGTCAAGGAATAAATAAACCGATTTACCATCGTTGGAAAGCGCGACGCGCGATATATTGTTTGACGGTTCAAAAGCATAATTGCTTAAAACATTGGCGGATGTTGAATCAACAGGAAGATTAAAGTCTACTTTAATCTGAAATTTATCCAGTATTTGATATGCCGAAACAATAAACTCCTGTAAAGCCGGAGTTATATTGTTCACAAATGAAAGCGTATCCTGCGCTACGGGAGAACCGTAATAATCTCTTAGCTTTGAGACTGTAAGTTTTAAAGACCCCGTTGGGAAGTTTGAATTATATGTTAATAAATAGGAATACTGCGAAGCGGCGGAAATAGATGACGGATAACCGCTTCCCAAAACCTCAAACGATCGGAGGTTTTCAATAGTATTGTTTACCCTGTCGCTTAAAGTAACAAGAACAGTATTGGTGGATAAGCTTTCGGCTTTAACAAGTCTGGCCGGAGTATGCGTGTGAACGCTCACAGCGGTTGACAGAGCCGAATAAGGCGATTGCTTTGTCTTATCGTAAGCTTTTATCTGGTAATAATAGTCCGAATTTAATACTACATTTGCGTCAGTGTAATAAGGAACACTACAGGAATCAATTAATTTCATAGCATCAGCCGATGCGCCTTTATATATGTAATAAAGACTGCTTTCACCACTCCATTTCAGATATACGGCTTTATCGGATATGCTGTAACCTTCAACAAGACTTGGAGTTACGGCCTGTGTAACCGAAAGGAATTCATAAAATTTAATTCCGTCAGTTGTGGATAGGCCTATTTCGTTTACACCGTTTTTATTCAAATCTCCCGAAAATACAGAATAGGAATTTACACCCTCTCTGTAATAAATTATTTTATCGTCAGAGTTATCACGTTTTAATATATATGAATAAGGAAAAACGGATATAACCAATTCATCTTTTTTATCATTATCAATATCCGAAAAACGGAGAGAATTATATACAGTCCGGTTAAAAGACGTGCTGCTGAATTCGGAAGACTGATCGAGAAAGAAATTCTCATAGAGAATGTTTAATGTATTTCCTTTTGTATTAAATATAAGCACTACCTGGTAAGGAGCTATGTTATAAGTCTGACTGGTATTAAACAGTACCGCAATATCGGTAACGCCGTCTCCGTCATAATCGCCAACGGAAATAATATTGTTGTAATTGGTGGCAAAATCTGTGTGAATAACGGAACCTTTTTGGTATGTTCCGTTGCCAAGAATGTTATAACTCATTATATCGCCATCTCTGTCAACAAACCATAATTCCTTTACGCCGTCATTATTGGCATCGGCAACAACAAAATTCTTCATAAGGATGTTGGAATATAAAGAAGAAGCGTCCTTATCGGAAAAATTATACATAGTTGATTTAAGCGTCAAAGTACCGTTGACATAATTCCATACATTAACAGTAGTATCGTTTTTAAGCGTTATAATATCAGGTGTATTATCTCCGTTTATATCGGAAGCCATTATTGGGAAAAATGCCTTTGTTTCATCCTTGTAAATATTGTTTAACGAGAATGCTCCCGCCTGTTTGACTTCATCTATATAGCCGTATCGCTCGTATGACGAAAGAATATCAAGTTTGCCGTTATTATTAAAATCACCAATTGCGCGGGGTATTTTATTCAACAAGGAATCGGTAGTTACTTTTGTAAACGCGTTGTTTTCCAGTTTATATAAACAATAAGATAAAAAGCTTTTTTGCGATGTATCAGTTGTATTATAAAATTGATTAAATAAAACCTCATTTGAAGAATTAGACAAAAAACTTACGGGATCCTGATAAAGTGTTCCTTTGGGTAAAGAAAACGGCATTTCGTTTGCCTGTACAAGACTAAAAGCCGCATCTGTTTTACGTAAAAAATAGTTGCCAAGGCTATCTGTCAATACGGTTTTTAAACCCGCGAGGTTTTCAGCTTCAAAATAAATCTCGTAAACCGTGTTGGGGTTTATTAGCTGTTTAGGCACAAAACCATAATGATAATTCTTTACAAACTGATTGTTTGTTGTAAATCCGTCTAAAGTCACAAAATTGAAACTTGTCTCGCCGTATTTTCTGTAAAACATTCGCGTTATACACCGTTGGTCAGTAGTGAGTTCAGCGAACAGAGTTGATTTCTCTCCATAGTAAATGGAATTTGTATTCAATAATGTGATTTGAGGTTTTGAGTGCATAATGTAAAAATCAACTCGTTCTTCCTGCGTATTTCCGTTGCTTTGGTAAAGCAGCAAGCGGATAGTATATACGGTGTCAGGTAAATTTTTAAGGTCAAGAGTATAAAGCGTTTGAGTCGATTTTTGATATACGTCCGAGGTTAGCAATTGCCATTTATCGGGAGTAATTCCATAACCAAGCATCAGTTCATATTTTACGAAATAAGGAGAAATAACAGTAGCCGCTATATTCAGTGTATCCGAATAAGTAGCAAAGTCTCTCGCGGGGTAATCTATTTTTACTTTGGCCGGTGCGAGCACAGAAAGAGCTTTGTAAAGATTCAGCCTGCCTGCTCCGCTTTTTACATCCCATCCGCCCGATTCAATATCATCGGCAGTGGATTTAAGAATCTGCCTGACTTCTTCGTTTGAAAAAGCATGTTGCGAAAGTATTAATCCGGCTGCGGCAGTTACAAAAGGAGTAGCCGCCGAAGTACCACTGACCTCGGAATAAGAATTGTTCATATCTGTTGTAAGAATACTTGTTCCGGGGGCTACAAGGTCTATTGTGGAACCATAGTTTGAGTTGCCTGCCACATAATCGTCACTTGTTGAATTGCCCACGCAAATAACCTCCGCGTAACCGGAAGGATAATGGGGTTCATCATTTCCGTCATTACCAGAACTGCCTACAAGAACAACATTCCGGCTGTAGGCATAACGAATAACATCGCGTAATATATAAGAGAACTGCGTATCTCCAAAGCTCATATTAATAACTTTTACGCCCATTTTAACGGCATAAAGAATTGCAGCCGCCACATCGTCTTCTTCCCCGTTTCCGTTGGGGTCCATGGCTCTTAGGTTTAATATTTTCAGGTTGGGAGCAACACCGGCTATTCCGGTATGGTTGTTCGTCTGAGCTGCCGCAATACCGGCAATATACGTCCCATGCCCTTGTTCATCCATCGGGTTGTTATCCCAGGTAAGATAATCGCCGCCAAGGGAATCGAAAGGGAAACCCTGGCGGTCAACAAAATCATACCCCATATAATCATCTACAAATCCGTCTCCGTCATCATCAATACCGTTAAAGCGTTTGTCTTTCCCGTTTGCGTCAAGACCGGTTTCTCCGGGATTTATATATATCTTATTTTTCAAATCGGGGTGGAGATAGTCAATACCAGTATCTATAATTCCCAAAAGAACGGTATCGGCTCCCTGGTTTAAATCCCACGCTTCAAAAGCGTGTATTTTTTGTAAAGCCCACTGTTGAGCAATAAGACTGTCGTTAGGGACTGAATCAATATGATAAATATGCGAAGGTTCAACAAATTCAATGTCAGAATCCGCGCTTAACATATTTTTTACAGTTTCCAGGTCAACATCTGTCTGAAATGTAATTTTTATAACTTTAGATAAAATCTCATCATCTTTTCCAAGTCCTTTTGCAAAATAACCAGCTGTATAAGCAATGGGTTTATATAAAGCGTTTTGGCTTTGAGGAATAACCTGGTGCGTATTAAGCTTTTGTTCAATAGTAACTTTTGAAACATCGCTTTTATACTTAATAAAGAACTTGCTTTGCGCGGAAAGAAAACCTGCCGCAACAAAAAAGATGAATAAAAATGAGACTTTATTAAAGTTCATAAATATCCTTAGTGAATGATGTATCTATTTTACAAGGATAATTGCCCGAAAAACATGCGGAGCAGAAATTGCCTACATTGCCTTCCGAAACCGCGTCAAGCATCTCATCTATTGTAAGATACTCAAGGCTGTCAACTTCAAGATAATCCTTAATTTCCTCAATTACGCCATGGCATTTGTTGGCAATAAGTTCTTCCTTACTTGGAAAATCCATTCCGTAAAAGCATGGAAACTTGATTGGAGGAGATGAAATACGCAAATGAATTGCTTTGGGCTTTGCTTCACGTATAAGGTTCACAAGCTGTTTTGAAGTTGTACCGCGGACAATTGAATCGTCAACAATAACAACAGTGCGTCCTTCAAGAACTCCTTTTACGGTATTGAATTTAATTCTTACGCCTATTTCCCGTTTTGCCTGTCCAGGCTGAATGAATGTTCTGCCAATATAGTGGCTTCTAATAAGTCCAATTTCCAATTTCGATAAAATTCCGTCTTTTTCAATTTGTTTTTGGTAACCCAACGCGGTTGTATTTGAGCTATCCGGCACGCTGATAACAATCAGCTTTTCGCCATCCTTATCTCTTACCGGGTGGTTTTTAGCCAAAGCTTTACCCAAACGTCTTCTCATTTTATCTACGTTATGGCCAAAAATAAAACTATCCGGGCGCGAAAAATAAATGTGTTCAAAAACACAGTGGCTTTTAGGATATGTCTTTTCGAATATCCTGTAAGATTTTACTTTTTGTTCGGCTATGGCCTTATCATCAATTACAATCAGTTCTCCAGGCTCAATTTCTCTTATAAAATTAGCTTCAAGAATATCAAATGCGCATGTTTCGGAAGCTACAACGAATGAACCGTTTAAATTACCAAGCGCAAGAGGTCTGAACCCGTACGGATCGCGGGCGGCAATTATTTTGTCATCCATTAAAATAACAAAGCAATAAGAGCCTTCAATAAACGATAACGCCTCTTTGACCTGTTCAACCTGGTCGTTTAATTTACTTTTAGCTATTAAATGCAATACAACTTCGGTATCGCTCGTTGTCTGGAAAATGCTTCCTTCGGCTACGAGTTTTTTCCTTAATTCAGTAGCGTTCGTCAGATTGCCGTTGTGCGCAATTGCAAGATTACCAAGCCTGTAATTGACGTAAAAAGGTTGTATGTTTTTGGCGGATTCCGATGAGCCTGTGGTTGAATACCTGTTATGGCCAATTGCCGAAGAACCAATTAATTTTTCTTTGAGAACTTTCGGGTTCGAAAATACTTCCGAAACCAAACCTTCGCCCCTGTGAATATTAAAAATTGAGTGCCCCTTTTCGTTTATGCTTTTTGTTACTATTCCGCTTGCTTCCTGACCTCTGTGCTGAAGAGCGTGAAGAGCGTAATAAGTGTTTACTGATGCGTCCGGGGAGCCATAAAAACCAACTACTCCGCAGTGACAACGCGGTTTATCATTATCTATTCTCATGTTTCCAAATATAATTTATGAATGCGCATAAAATTAACCAAATAATAGCATTAATAAAAGTCTTGGAGTAATTTTAATGCGGGCAAAAATTTGCGGACATTATATTTAAAATCAAAAAGCGGAAGCCATTAATACTGCTTCCGCTTTCTGCTAATTGTCCTGTAGTAAGGTTTTACTATAGATTAATTTAGTCGGTTATTGAGCTTTGTCTGGCTGCTCTGTTCTTCAATCTTAAACTGACCGACAAGGTTTTCAAGATTCAGAGTCAGTCTGCTTAAATCTTCAGCGGCTTTTGCTATTTGTTCTGTGCCTGCTGCGCTTTGCTGTGTTACACTGCTTATGGATTCGATATTTTTGCTTATCTCTTCGGCGGCAGTAGACTGCTGTTCGCTTGCGGCGGCAACCTGTGTGACTATTTCAACTACGTGCTGCGATTCATCAACAATTTCCTGAAGTGATGTTCCGGCCTTATTGGTAAGGTCTCTACCAACTTCAACTTCGCTGGTTCCAACTTCCATGGATTGTACCGCGTTTTCCGTATCTTTCTGAATTTGTTTTATCATACTGGCAATTTCTTTTGTCGCTTTGGTGGTTCTTTCTGCAAGCTTTCGCACTTCATCGGCAACAACTGCAAAACCTCTTCCCTGCTCGCCTGCGCGCGCCGCTTCAATAGCCGCGTTAAGAGCAAGCAAGTTTGTCTGGTCTGCAATATCATCAATCACCTGTATTATTTCGCCTATCTGATCGCTGCTCTTGCCAAGCTCGCGAACAGTTTCGGCAGATTTTTTAACTACTTCGGCAATTCTTGTCATACCTTCAATTGTTTCTTTAACAACTTTGCCTCCATCAACAGCCTTATCTCCCGCTTTCTTGGCAGTATCGGCAGCAAAGGCGGCATTTTTTGTGTTTTCAAGAATTGTACGCGTCATCTCTTCAATACCGCTTGCAATTTCCGCAATCTGACGCGTTTGTTCGCCTGCTCCGGCGGCCATTTCGTCTGTACTCGAAGAAATTTCGCCGCTTGCGCTTGCCGTAGTGGCAACAGCTTCCGAAACATTGCTTAGAGCTTGATTTAGAGAATTTGCCACACTGTTGATACTGTTTTTAATTAAACCATGATCTCCTTTGAAATCGCTTTCAATTCTTACAGTCAAGTCGCCATTTGCCATAGCTTCAAGAATTGTTACGGCTTCTCTGATAGGAGCTAAAATAGCATCAAGAGTGTTATTTACGCCAAGAATGATTTTACCATAATCGCCTTTATGTTTGGATACATCAGCTCTGTCTTTTAATTTACCGTTAACGGCATTATCCGAAAGCTGCTTCATATCATTGATTAACGCGTTTATGCTCTCAAAGCAAGTATTAAGGTTTTCTTTAACTTCGTTAAATTCTCCTTTATACTCTGTTGTAATTCTTTCAGGAATCTCGCCATTTGATATTTTCTTTATGTTGGATTCCATGAATCTTATTGGTTCTCTTAATGCAATCAACATGGACGAAATACCGTTTGCAACTTTGAACCAGGAGCCCTTGAATATTTCAGGCTTTCCGGTATCATCAAGATTACCATTGGTAATATTGTTTGTCATTCTGTCTACGCCCATAAACAGTTTTACTATGGTTTCAATAAGGCCATTTAAATTGTTCTTTATTTGATTAAAATCTCCCTTAAACTCTTCATTTATGGGTTCATTTAATTTTCCTTCATTAATTAGTTCAATATAATTGGCAGCCGATTTAATTGGTGTGACAACAGCTTCGAGAGTATTATTTACTCCTTCAACTATTTTCTTGAAATCGCCACTGTGTTTTAAGGCATCGGCCCTTACATTCAAATTACCTTTAATTGCTTCTCCTGCAAGGGAATTTATATCGTCTATTACGCTTTTTATTGAGAGCGAGCATGTATTAAGATCATTTTTAATCAGCTCATAATCTCCTTTGTATTTCTCTGTAATAGTTTCGGGTATATCGCCTTTTGAAATTGCATTGATATTTTTAGCCATTAATTTGATATTGGAAACAAGCATTTCTATTATTGAGTTAATATCAACAACCAATTCGCTCCAGCTTCCCGGTACTCTGGATGGATTGCCTCTGTCTTCAAGGTTTCCGTCAATTATGCCTAAACTGATTCTGTGGACTCCTTTGAAAATCAATCCGGTAGTTTGAATCAAATTATTTATTGCGGTTTTTATTACAAGATAATCGCCTCTGTATTCTTCCTGTATAGGTTCAGGCAATACTCCTTTGCTAATATTATCCATACACTCAGATGCCGCGTTTAGAGGCCCTGTAACCGTATCCATGGTTGTGTTTACCCCTGCAACAATTTTCCTGAAATCACCTGAATGTTTTGTTTCATCCGCTCTTAATTTAAGATTTCCGTCATAAGCTGCTTTCGAAAGTAATCCGATGTCTTTAATCATAAAGTTTACGGCATCTATACAGCCATTCAGATTGTTTTTAATTTCGTTAAAATCTCCCTTATATTCCTCTGTAATTTTAGCCGGAATATCTCCCTTGCTGATTCGGTCTACATATTCAGCAGCCATGTTCAGAGGGCCTATAATTGCATCAAGAGTATTGTTGATTCCCGTAACTATATCTTTGTAACCTCCGTTAAACTTATCCGCGTTGCCACGAATGGAGAGTTTACCCTGAATGGCGCCATTAATTATGTAGTCTATTTCTTTTACCAGGTTGCGTAAAGTTTCAGCTATAAGGTTCATGGCCGGTGCAAGTTTATCGTCTTTATCGTATGGCGGCAAAGATACCGATACATCTCCGTACGAAATCTTTTTCATCAATTCCGCAAACCCTTCAAGCTGCCCTGCAAATTGATCGAGCGTTGACCCCATCAGGCCTAATTCGTCTTTTGTATCAATATTGGCGCGAACGTTCACATGACCTTTTTTCAGTTCGTCAGCCATATTGAGAACCTTCATTATGGGGTTCTTGATTATTTTGGCAATAAAAAGCCCAAGCCCTACCGAAATAATAAATCCTGCAATAGCCAGAATAATCATGTTTCGTATAGCGTCCGAAGCTTCTTCCTGATTGTTTAAATTAAGTTTGTTTGCATAATCCTGCTTATAGTTAATCAGTTTTTGCAAAGCGTCTCGTTGTGCCTGGGAAGTATTAATAAAATCTCCCTGGAAAAAATTAGCCGCTTCTTTTTTTTGTTTGTTTATTATATACTTATTAAAGATAGCGATGTTATCTCTAAAGGTTTTTCGTTTTTCAACAAAATCGTTATACAGCTCTTTTTCTTCAGGCGTGGAGATTGTTTCTTCATAAGCCTTTAAGGACTGATTAATTTTGGCAGTAAGAGCATTTCTCTCTTCAATGAAATTTTTACCGCTTCCGTCCATTTCAAGAACCACATCACGGGTTAAAGCCATTGCAAGTTCATAACTGCTACTTGCCGTGCCTAAATTCTGAACTGAAAGGAGACATTTTTCGTACATGTTTTTATCATTTTCGGCTATACCCTGAAGTTTTTTTATTCCAAGCCAAACGATAATAACACTGATTGATGATACAAGCAGGAAAGCTAATATAAGCTTTGCGCCTATTTTAAGATTATAGAACCATTTCATAATAACTCCGAAAATATTGAATTTTATAGTGTTCTAGAAAGGATAAGTGCATGAAAGACTTAACCTATAATTTTCAACTCTGTAATCATTAATTATTTTGGATTTGTCTTTTGCGTTTATATTGCCATATATCGCACTTGTATAATCTAATTCTGTCGTAATTTTTAATTTTTCGAAATAAAAAGCTACATTTGGCGCAATTCTAAATATTTCATCTACATTAGTTAAAAAACCGAAGTACTTACCGTTCGTATTATCTGTGGTTCCCAGGTTTTTGGAATAACCAAAAAATACATTATAAGAGATCTCTTTTCCGTAACAAAGTTCAGCCCATGCGGTTGCAACATTCATATTTGTAAACTGAGAGGAATCCTGAGCTTTTATTGCATATCCTCCGCCCATTGTCAGATTTGCAATATTCTGTCCGTAAACTCCCTGAAATTTCATTGAAAACCGATCGCTGAAATCTATTTTTCCAAAGAAAGTAGTTGCAAAGCTGTTTATTTTTTCGCTTGTTTTTGTTCCGTCCTGTGCAACAAGGCGGGGTTTTAGCGATTTGTAATCAGCGTTTGCTCCAAGCAGCAAGCCGTCATATCTTGCCATTAGTTGAACATCAAGCATTGGCATAACCGCGTTTTTCAAAAAGGTATTGCTTTTTACGGCGTTGTTGTTGGCGTCCGGGCCGCTGCTTGTAAAATCGCGTTCGGTCATTGCCGTAAATGCCACACTGAAGTTTTTGTTTAGTTTTTGAGTAATTCTGAATTGTGGATTTCTTGAATAAGGCATGAAAGGCGCTCCAAAGCTGAACGATGGAAATATATCCGCGCAAGCCATTGGATGCCAGTATTGCCCAAATAAAATACTGGTATTTTCCCAATCAAGTTTGATAAAACTATGACGTAATCTGAAACCGTTTATATCGTTATCAGACATTCCGAAAAACTCACCTTCAAAATATCCGGTAGCTTTTGCCCCGAGTACGGAAAAACCTGTTACTTTTCCACCAAGCCGCGTATGAAAACCAACCATTGTTAAATTTGCGGCATCATTAATATCTTCCGAATGAATATCCGGGATTTTTGCTGTCGGCGCTATTATTATTGCGTTATCGCGCAAAGAAATTGTTTGTCTGGAGTCTACAAACGCATCAGCCCTGACAAATCCGGATAATTCGAATTTAACTTTTGTGTCATTTGTTTGTGTTGTTTGAGCAAATTGCATAAAAGCAATAATGGTGACTAAAAACAATGTTTTACATACTGTTTTCATAGTAAGCCCTTTTTTATTTGTGTGATCTTGCAGCTCTTTTCAATATAGGCCCTCATATGTAGCTATAGTTATATGAAAAGAGTTGTTGTTTGCAGATTAATATTCGGGAAAATGTAAGAAAAGTTTAGCCGATAATGGCAATTAATTTTTTAATAAATAATACTAAAATTAAAATGCATTATAGGATGAGAAAACAGCTGTTTTTAATATGGTTTTATTAACCGAGGTTGCCAATACAGGCCGCGGCGCAGTTTTCGCCATCAATTGCGGCTGATACTATGCCTCCGGCATATCCGGCTCCTTCGCCGGCGGGATAAAGCCCTTCGGCTTGAATGTGCATTAGGTTTTCTTTATTGCGCGGTATCCTTACCGGCGAGCTTGTTCTGCTTTCGCAGGCAAGTATTTGCGCGTTTTCGGTATAAAAGCCGGGTTTTTGTTTGCCTATTATCAGCATTGCCTGTGAGAGTTTTTCCGAAATGTATGACGGCAGTTCGCTGTGAAGCGGTACTGATATAGTTCCCGGAATATAGGAGGTTTCAGGAAGTGTTGAGGATATTTTTTTATTTACAAAATCCGTTATTCTTTGCGCCGGAGCTTTTTGTGAATTGTTGCCAAGTCTGAAACATATTTCTTCCAGTTCTTTTTGCAGCATCAATCCTGCAAATTCATTGTAAGATGAAAAACGCTGCCAGTCCTTTTCGTTAACTTCAACAACAAAACCTGAGTTCGCGAATTTTGAATTTCGTTTTGAAACGGACATGCCGTTTAACACTAATTCGTCGGGAGCTGTTGAGGCCGGAACTATAATTCCACCCGGACACATACAAAAAGAAAATACTCCCTTATCTCCCACACGGCAGTTTACGTTGTAACTTGCCGCTGGTAAGTTTTCGTTTCTGTGTTCGGAGTGATATTGAATTTTGTCTATCAATGCCTGCGGATGCTCGATGCGAACCCCCATTGCAAAGGGTTTTGCTTCCAACGCCAATGACTTATTCTTCAGCATATAAAACACGTCTCTGGCAGAATGCCCTGTGGCAAGTATTACGGCATCAAACAGATGTTCTTTGCCATTGGCCACGAGTCCCTTTACTTTACTATTTTGTAAAAGCAAATCGGTCACGCGGTTTTCAAAATATATTTCTCCGCCGCATTCAAGAATTTTCTCTCTTATACTTTGTACAATTTGGGGCAACTTGTTGGAACCAATGTGCGGATGAGCGTCCAGAAGTATATCCGTAACGGCTCCAAAATTCACAAGCGTATTAAGTATTTTTTTGACATTACCCCTTTTATCCGAGCGTGTATAAAGCTTGCCATCGCTATAAGTACCGGCTCCCCCTTCGCCAAAACAATAGTTTGAATCGGGATTTACAATGCCTTCCTGCTGTATGTTTTTCAGATCAAATCTGCGAGCCCTTACATCTTTTCCGCGTTCAAATACAACTGGTTTAACACCCGCTTCAAGCAAGCGAAGAGCGGCAAACATACCTGCCGGCCCAAAGCCAATTACCGCTGCTTTTTTTGCGGATTCCGAAACATTTTTGTAGTTTATGTTAAACTCATCAGTTTCTTTGACGGGTTCATTAACATAAATATCCGCGTTAATTCTGTATACTGGAAATTTTGAGCGAGCGTCAATAGATCTGCGGATTTGCCTTATTGCCGTAATATCGTTAGTACTGATTTTTAATTTTTGCGAAGCCGCAGTGTACAGCGCTTTTTCATCGTTAATACTATCCGGTGAAATTACCAATTCTGTATTTTTAATCATTCGTTCCTTGTAGGGATAATATTAATATAAACCGCTTAGCCAGCCGCCATCAACCTGAATGGTATTTCCGGTAATGTAAGAGGCTCTCTCAGAAGCGAGAAATGCGGCTGCAGAGGCTATTTCTTCGGGTCTGCCCAATCTGTTCATGGGTATTTCTTTTGCCATTTCAACAAATACATCTTCGTGAGATTGCCCTGTTTGCTTTGCTTTGTGAACAGCCAGCTCGTAAAGCCTTTGTGTAAGAATAAAGCCGGGAGCAACGTTATTGACTGTAATGTTGTATTTTGCATATTGTCTGCTTAAAGTTTTACTCATGCCTGTAACTGCCGATCTAAAAGAATTGGAAAGAATAATATTATCCAAAGGCTGCTTTACCGATACGGAAGTGATATTTATAATACGCCCCCAATGTCTTTCTTTCATCTGTTTGAGAACAAGACGGATAAAGCGTACAGCGCTCAACAGAACCTGTTCATAAGCGCTATCCCATTTGTTTTCGTCCAGTTCTTCAAAAAAACCGGCAGCGGGTCCGCCGCAATTGTTAACAAGAATATCAATAGGACCAAAATGGTCTGTTACGGTATTAACGGTATTTTCAATCTCTTTCTTATTGTTAATATCGCATACAGACCAAAGAGGTTCGGTATTAAAATTCTGAGAAATAGAATCAGCCGTATCAATAAGGTCTTGTTTTGTACGGGAACATATTGCCACCTGACACCCTTCTTCGGCAAATTTTTCGGCAATAGCTTTGCCAATACCCTTGCTCGAAGCGGTGATTAAAACAACTTTATTTCTTAAACCTAATTCCATAAAGCAGCCTGTTAATTATTTATTTCTTATTCTTTTCCGATGCTATCCGCGCTGTATCAAGAGCTATGACAAGTTCTTCGTTAGTAGGAATTCTAAGAACCTTAACTTTTGAATCCGGTTTGGATAATTCGGTCTCTTTGTTGCTGTTTTTAGTTGCATCAAACTCAACGCCAAGAAATTCAAGGTTTTTACATACTTCTTCTCTCACCTCGGCTGAGTTTTCGCCAATACCGCCTGTAAATACAAGCGCATCAACACCACCCATTGCGGCCGCGTAGGCTCCAATATATTTCTTTACTCTGTAACAGAAAATATCAAAAGCAATTTTGGCGCGTTTGTGTCCTTCGCCCATCGCTTTAATAATTTCTCGCATATCGCTGCTTTCGCCGCTTAAGCCAAGCAAACCGCTATGCTTGTTTAACAACGTATTGGCTTCCGAAAGAGTGAGCTCTTCCTTGCCCATAACATGCAAAATAACCGTTGTGTCAATATCTCCGCAACGAGTACCCATCAACAAACCTTCAAGAGGCGTAAAACCCATGCTTGTATCAACAGATTGCCCCTTATCAACAGCGGCTATGCTTGCCCCGTTGCCAAGGTGTATTGTAATTAATTTCAATTCTTCAGGCTTTTTACCCAAATACTCCGCGGCTTTACCGGAAACAAATAAGTGCGATGTTCCGTGGAAACCGTATCTTCTTATCTTGTAACGTTTATAGAGTTCGTAAGGCAAACCATAAAGAAACGCTTTTTCGGGCATTTTTACGTGAAACGCAGTATCGAATACTACTACCTGAGGAACTTGCGGCAGTATATTTTTTACTGCCTGAATGCCTTTTATATTTGGCGGATTGTGAAGCGGTGCAAGCTCTATGTTGTCTTCCAAAGCTCTCATTACCTCATCGGTTAAAAGGACAGAGCCAGAAAAAGTTTCGCCTCCGTGTACCACCCTGTGACCTACAGCTTCAATTTCGCTTCTGTCTTCAATTACGCCATGATTCTTGCTTAATAAAACGCCCAACACATACTGAATTGCAATTGTGTGGTCTAAAATTTCGCCTACAATTTTTACTTTATCTCCATCGCTGCGAGTATGCGTTAATACTGCGCTGCTCATGCCTATCCGTTCCACAAGACCTTTGGCCAGCGCTATCTGGTCGTTGGAATCCATGAATTGGTATTTTATTGATGAGCTTCCGCAATTAAGAACTAATACTTTCATTTTAATACCTTAAATCCTTTTTAAAATTATTCGACTATTTTGCCGTTGGCATCATATTTAAAAAAGCCTTCTCCGGTCTTTTTGCCTAATTTGCGCTCACGAACAAGTTTCCTTAGAATAGGGCAGGCTCTGTAACGTGGCTCGCCCAAAGTACTCCACAAAGATTCCATCCATTTAAGGACTTCATCAAGCCCCATCTGGTCGGCCATTTCGAGTGGCCCTAATGGGAAGTTATAGCCGAGTTTCATGGCGGTATCAATATCTTTAGCCGTGGCAACGCCTTCAAGCAGTATATACATGGCTTCGTTCAACAAAGGCACAACAGCTCTTGTTGTAACAAACCCGGGATACTCGTATACTTCAACGGCGGTTTTGCCTATTTTTCTTGCAAAATCTTTTACAGTGTTTACTGTTTCCGCAGAAGTCTCCAGGCATTTAACTAGTTCTACAAGCGGCACTTTGGGTACAGGGTTTAAGAAGTGCATCCCTATTATCTTATCGGGGCGGCTTGTTTTTTCTGCAATTTTTGAGAGGCTTAGGGTTGATGTGTTGGAGGCTAAAATCGTATCCTGAAGGGCTATTTTATCGAGCTGCAGAAAGATGTTCTTTTTAAGCTCAAAATCTTCATCCACGGCTTCTATAATCAGGTCGCATACCTTCGCTTTTTCAAGCTTGCACTCCCATCTTATTCTGCTGGTAATCGATTTTTTATCGGATTCTGTCATTACCCAGCGTTTAATATCTCTGTCTATGCCTTCAATAAGCGAAAGTTTCGCGTTTTCGAGATGTTTACCGTCTTTTTCAATAAGTACAACTTCAATTCCTGAAGCAGCAACTGACTGGGCAATTCCCTGCCCCATAATTCCTGCGCCAATAATTGCAACGGATCCTATCCCTTTTCCGTCATCAGTCAAGGTTTCTTTGCTGATGAGATCTTCCAATTTTAAATTTTCTGTTTCCATATAAATATTATGTTTGTTATTAGTGAAATTTCTCTGTTCTAAAAATCTTTATTCTCAAAAACATATATGCTTAACCCTACCATCAAAGCCAGAAAAATGAATGAGGAATACAGAGGCTGATAATTGGAAACTGGCTGGTTCAAAACCAGCGCGCTTGTAAATTTATCTATTTCGGCTGTTTTTGGCAATATGTAATAAAAGAATGTTATTACTTTTTTCGCAACGTCGCTTTGTAAAAACTGAAACCATACAGATCTGGAAGCCAATACAGGACTGATAATAAGGTAAATCAGGTAACTCAGCATCATACCAAGCATTGAATTACCGCTTATGACGCCAAACAGCATGATAATTGAGTATAAAACGGCAAACGAAAAGGTTATGGTTAATATTGCAAAAAGCAACGCGAAGCTTACTATTGAAAATTTAACTAAAATAATAAGCCAGATACCAATAACAAGTATGGAAATATTTAAGAATACAACCAATATTCCGCCAAAGTATTTGCCTAAAAGCAACTGAGACCTTGATACGGGTTTAGATAATAGTAAATCTATATTCCCTTTTTCTAACATTGAAGGAATAAAACTCGAGCAGGAAAAAATAGAAAGCAGCAAACCCAATCCGTATATGGGCGAAATTATAAGCCATTCAATTCTTGATACTATCTGCCTGAGAGCTTCCTGCGGATCAATAACCATGGCGCCCTTCATAAGGTCGTCAAGTTTTACAAGGCTTGCAAACACGCCAAAACCTACAAGTACCAGCATTACAACGGCAAAAAAGAAAATAAAAACCTTTCTGGCAAAAGCTTCGCGCAGCGTGTAAAGGGTTACAGTTATTATATTGTTCATATTGTTTCCCCTTTTTCGGCTTTGTTTATAAGGTTAATAAATACATCTTCAAGAGATTTTTTCCTGAGAGATATTTCCTTTAATGTAATGTTGTTGTTCCTTATCGCGTCAACAAGAGTGTTTATATCCATGGATTCTTTTACAACCGCGGAATACTCTCCTTCGGCTGTTCGCTGAACTTTAAATTCTTCAATTATTGCCTGCGGCAATATACCTTCAAGCATTCCATCCACATTTATAGTGTATTCTTCCAGATTTGATGTTAATTCTTTTACCGTGCATTCTTTAAGCAGAATGCCTTTATTCAGTATTCCGGCCCTATCCGAAATCAGTTCAACTTCCGACAGAAGATGGCTGTTTATGAAAATTGTTTTATTGCGTTCTTTCAGACTAATTAAAATGTCTCTGATTTCTTTTCTCCCTATGGGATCCACTCCATCTGTAGGTTCGTCAAGAAAAATCAGATCCGGATCGTTAAGCATTGATTGAGCAAGACCAAGCCTCTGCATCATTCCCTTTGAATATGTTCTTACTTTTGTCTTCTTCCATTTGCTTAAATCCATCAAGCCTAAAAGGTCGTCTATTTTTTTATCCAACTCAGATCCGCTTAAACCGGAAAGCCTGCCATAAAATTTCATTACGTCCTGCCCGGTCAAATAAAGCGGAAATTTATGATTTTCGGGCAAATAACCTATTCTCTTTTTAATTGTATAATCAAATTTATCGTGCCCCAGTAATTTAATATCTCCTGAAGTGGGGTAAGTAATTCCTAATAATATCTTTACGAGCGTTGTTTTACCTGCTCCGTTGGGGCCAAGTAAACCGAAAATACTACCCTGCGGAACTGTCATGTTAAAATCATTTAGCGCTTTAACTTCTTTTTTAGGATGCCCGGGGGAGTAAATCTTTGTCAGATTCTGAATTTCTATTGAATACATAAACTTCTTTTTTTGTGTTCCTAAATCTATAAAATATTTGCAAATACCGAAATGTCAAAAAGCATAAAAAATAAATAATATGTTGAAACGCTTAAGGCAGCGCTCTTATTATTTTTATAATAATAGCTTATTTTTCTGAATTAACCAAAACTTTGGTATTTTTGTTTTTTAGTTTATTAAAACATTGCAGATTATGCCTGATATTCACGAAGCGTTAAATAAATATTTCGGATATAAAAAGTACCGGCCCGGACAGGAAGAAATAATAAAATCCATTATAAAAGGACAAAATGTTCTTGCTGTTTTACCAACAGGAGCCGGAAAGTCTATATGCTACCAGATTCCCGCGCTTGTGGCAGAAAGTTTTTCAATTGTTATCTCCCCTCTTATAGCTTTAATGAAGGATCAGGTTGACTCGTTAAATAAAAAGCAAACAGTGGCCGCTTTCATAAACAGTTCACTCGATTTTAACGAAACAGAGAGTATCTTAAACGAAACTTCCGAAGGCAAATACAAGCTTTTGTATGTTGCTCCCGAGCGGCTTGAAAATGTCAGCTTTGCGGAGAGAATAAAGCGGATGAATCCGGCTTATTTATTTGTGGACGAAGCGCATTGTATAAGCGAATGGGGACATAACTTCCGCCCAAGTTACAGAAAAATTAAAGAGTTTATAGATTTTGCGGATATAAAAAATATTTCCGCTTTTACCGCAACGGCAACTCCCGAAGTAAAAACGGATATAATATTTCAACTTGGTTTGAATGATCCCAGTGTATTTGTCAGGGGATTTGAAAGAGAGAATCTTCTTGTTAACGTGGTACATACAAAACAGAAAAAGGAAAAAACTCTTCAGCTTGTTTCAAAGAACCTTCTGCCGGCAATTATTTATACAGCCTCTCGCAAAAAAGCGGAAGAAATAACCGAGTATCTGAACCTCCATAAAATAAAATGTTCCTATTATCATGCCGGGTTGAGTTCGTACGAAAGAAGATTTGTACAGGAGAGTTTTCTTTCGGGCAAAATACCGGTTATTGCGGCTACCAACGCCTTTGGTATGGGTATAGATAAAAAAGATATTCGACTTATTGTACATTATAACGCGCCTGGCTCAATTGAGGCGTATTATCAGGAAATCGGTCGCGCGGGAAGGGATGGAAAGTTATCCGAGACGTATTTGCTTTATGATGACTCCGATATTGAATTACAGGAATTCCTTATTTCAAATTCCAACCCGGATTTGAAAACAATTCAGGATATATATCAGGCTTTAATGGATACCAACCGCGTAGCTGTTGGCAATATGCCTGAAAAAGAAATAGAGATAGATAACGATCATCTGAATTTTATGCTGGGCAGGCAGGTCTCCAAAGGTATTGTAAAAGCTTCGTTAAAAATACTTGAAAACGCTGGTTATTTACGGGAGGTTTCCGGTTACGAAAAAAAATATACTGTTATGTTTCTCGCGGACGCGAACAAGTTGAAAGGTTTTGTTAAAAAAACAACTTCCTCTGTTTTCAGAGTTCTTTGTTTGCATCTGCTTCGTAAATTCGGCAGTTCGGTTTTTAACAAAAAAACACAAATTAACCCCACATCACTGGCCGAAGAAACCGGCCTTGACGAAAACACAATTGATGAGGCTTTCCATAATCTTGATGATTTGGGTATTATCAGTTATTACAAACCAATTTTAAAAGACAGCATACTTGTTACACAACCACGTGTAAAAAACAACAGGCTTGAGCTTAATATGAAAAGCGTAAACGAGAATTACTTTGCGCAGTTGAAAAAGCTTGATGCCGTTAAACAGTTTGCTTACAGCAATTTGTGCAGGTTTAAATTTATACTGAATTATTTTGGAGATGACAACAATTACGATAAATGCGGCAAATGCGATAACTGCAACGATACCGATAAAAGCTCCGAAGAACAAAACGAGTACGTCAGCGAAATTATTATACGAACCATGTATGAATATAATCTGGGAATAGCGCACAATTCTGTGATAAACACATTAAAGGGAAAAAGTAAAGATCAGTTGCTGCAAAAGCTTTCCGCCTTCGGAAGCTGCCATAATTATAAAGCCACGGAAATATCAAAAGTCTTTTTTGAACTTATAGAAAAAGGGTTGATACGAAAAATAGATACACTTAAGGATAAGTACATTATAAGTGATGACGGAATTGCATTACTTAAGGAAAAAGGACTTGTTACAGAGGCTGTAAAACAGGATGAAAATTACGAAGAAAACCTTATGCTGTTTTATAAATTAAGGGAGATAAGAACGGGAGTGGCAAAAAGGTTTATGCAATCGGAAAGAATTATTTGTCCCGATGAGGTATTGCGGGCAGTAGTGGTAAAAAAACCGCGCAGTAAAAGCGAAATAACCTCTATTGAAGGGTTTAATGAAAGGATGTATAACAAGCTGGGCGAACAGATACTTGAATCGATACGGGACTTTAGCGAAAGCAGAAAAACCGAAACAAAGAAAAAAGAAGATAGCCGAATTTACTCCCTGAACAGTCAGGTCTCGGCTCGTTCAGTTTTACCTAAAAATATTTATGATACTTATGAGTTTTTAGAAAAAGGTTACGCGTTAAAAGATATAGCCGCGTTGAGAAAGCTTTCGGAGCCTGTAATTTCTATGCAAATAGAAAGCATTCTGGGCTATTTGCCTGGATTGAAGATTGATAATATTGTTTCCGATGATATGCAGGATTTGATAAACTCAGAAATAAAAAAGGGATTTGTGGATTTAAAAGAATTAAAAGCCCGTCTTCCGGAAAGCATCACCTATCCCCTGCTTAGAATTGTATTGGCAAAAAACAAAGCGCAAAACACTAAAAGGTTTTAACCTGCCCATTTCGTTGAGGCATTTTTTTATTCATGTATACAAGCGCCTCGTCAAAAAAAGGTTTCCACAAAGTTGGGTTTTGATAATAATAATCGTACGTGGTTTTTAATTGCTTTTCGGTAACGCCGTATTTTGCCAGAATACCTGTTTTTTGTTTTTTGAAATCATCCTGGGTTAAAGTGTCTTTTGCAATTGTCAAATCGCAATAAACCGAAACAAATTTACTTCTGCTTATGGTATTATTATTACAACCAGCCACAATAACGGATAACAGCAAACAAAGAAATATATAAACCGTTTTCCTCATTCGGTTATTTGTTCAGTTTTTTACTGGCTTCAAAAAGTATTTTCTTCTCTTTTTCCGTCAGGTTTTGGTAACCGGAGACGCTTATTTTGTCCAGAATTCTATCAATATCGGCCTGAGTAATATTTGAGTAATCGTCTTTGATGTCATAAAACTCGGCATCTTCCACTTTAGTCTCTTCTTTTTTGCGGAAGGTGGAAGTCCAGCTGTTTCCCGATGAAGAAGTAGTTGAATAATAGGAATTATTTGAGGATTTTTTACTCGATTTCAGATAGCTTTTTAAAGGTATGTAAATACTGCTATCGGCCATAATAAATATAAACCCGGCAATAGCTCCGCCTAAATGCGCGAGATGAGCCACACCGCTGTTAGCGCTATCTACCATGAAAAACTCAAGCAGAACCATTAAGATAATAAGATACTTCGCTTTTATTGGTATGAAGAAATAAAGGAAAATGTATCTGTCCGGAAACATAAGGGCAAAGGCAATCATAACGCCAAAAATTGCGCCCGAGGCTCCAATTGTAGGAGCGGCCCCTGTTCCAAGTACAGGCGAAAGTAATAAATGGAAAATACCGGCGCCAATACCGCAAAGAATGTAATAAATAAGGAATTTTTTTGAGCCCCATTCGTTCTCAATTTCCATCCCGAACATCCAGAGCGAGAACATGTTAAACAGTATGTGAGAAAAGCCGCCATGCATAAATTGATAAGTGATAAGCTGCCAGATTTCAAAACCATCGCCAAGAGGCATCAGAGCAAACCAATGCAAAAGAATATTCTCCGCGGGTATGCCATCAAAGCGAATATTCTCCATCATTAACTGAATAATGAACACAGCGCCATTAATAATCAAAAGATTTTTAATTATAGGCGGAAAGAAAGAAAAGCCGCCAAATCCTCCGGGTCTGTAATAATTATCTGCCATTTACCTTATCCAATCATTTTATTATGCTAACAAATTCCAAATTAATACTCTCACAATCAAAAAAACAAGTCAGAAGAGCCGTAGTAATACAACTCTTCTGACATACAAAACACAATATAACTTATCCGAAAATAAAAATTAAGCGTTAGTCAACGCGTCAACACCCGGAAGGATTTTTCCTTCAAGGAACTCAAGGGAAGCGCCGCCGCCTGTAGAAACATGAGAAACTTTAGACTCAAGTCCGGCTTTGCTGATTGCCGCGGCTGAATCTCCACCGCCAATTATTGTAACAGCGCCGTTTTCAGTAGCTTTTACAAGAGCAGCGGAAATAGCATTTGTGCCTTTAGCAAAATTATCAAATTCAAAAACGCCCATTGGGCCATTCCAAACAACAGTTTTTGAGTTTATAATCTCTTCGGAAAACAATTTAATTGTTTCGTTACCAATATCCAGACCCATTTTGTCTGCCGGTATTTCTTTTACACTAACATTTTTCTGAGGAGTTTCGTTCTTGAATTCATCGCCTATTGTTACATCAACAGGCAAAAGGAATTTAACTTTTGAAGAAGAAAGCTTTACAAGCAATTCTTTTGCAAGATCAATTTTTTCGGCTTCAAGAATTGATGTTCCAATTTCCAGGCCCTGAGCTTTAAGGAATGTATAAGCCATTCCGCCGCCAATAATAAGGGTGTCAACTTTATCAATAAGATTATTGATAACATCTATTTTACCGGAAATTTTGGAACCGCCGAGAATTGCGCAGAAAGGTCTTTTGGGATCGGCAATTGCTTTGCCAAGGTAATCCAATTCTTTCTGCATAAGGAAGCCTGCGGCGCATGTTTTAATGTATTTTGTAACGCCTTCTGTTGAAGCATGAGCTCTGTGAGCGCTTCCAAAGGCATCGTTAACATAAACTTCGCCAAGTTCCGCCAAAGCTTTTGCAAATTCAGGAACATTTTTCTCTTCTTCAGCATGAAATCTTAAATTTTCAAGCAAAACAACATCACCGTTCTCCATTTTATCTACAATTGCTTTTACTTCTGCGCCAATGCAATCGGGGGCAAGAATAACTTTTTTCTTTAAAAGTTCTCCAAGCCTTGTTGCGGCTGGTTTAAGGCTGTATTTAGGGTTAACCTGGCCTTTGGGGCGGCCAAGGTGGCTCATTAAAATAACTTTGCCTCCATCGGCAATTATTTTGTTTATTGTGGGCAGGCTTGAAGTTATTCTGATATCATCGGTAATATTAAGGTTTTCATCCAAAGGTACGTTAAAATCCACGCGTACAAGCGTTTTCTTTCCGCTAAAATTCACATCATTAATTGATAATTTACTCATTTTTGCACCTAATTGTTTCGTTAAAGATTTACAAAATTAATTAATTAGTATTAAAAATAAAATCACTAAAATAATTCAAAAAAAAAGACGCAGGCATATAAAACACTGCGTCTTTTTTAACAAAAAAGGATAGAACTTATTTAGCTATCTTTAAGAGTAAATCAACTACACGGTTTGAATAACCCCATTCGTTATCATACCAGGAAACGAGTTTAAAGAAGCGTTTTTCGTCTTTAAAATTATTCTGTAAAGTAGCTTTTGAATCAAAGATTGAAGAACGGTTGTCATGAATAAAATCAGAAGAAACAACTTCTTCATCTGAATATCCAAGGATACCCTTAAGATAAGTTTCAGAAGCTTTTTTCATTAAAGCGTCAATTTCTGCAATAGAAGTATCTTTTACAGCTCTGAAAGTTAAATCAACAACGGAAACGTCAGCTGTAGGAACGCGGAATGACATACCTGTTAATTTACCTTTAACTGTAGGAAGAACTTCGCCAACAGCTTTTGCGGCGCCGGTTGTAGAAGGAATGATATTGATAGCAGCAGCTCTACCGCCTCTCCAGTCTTTCTTTGAAGGACCGTCAACGGTTTTTTGAGTAGCTGTATAAGAGTGGATAGTTGTCATAAGACCTGTTTCAACTCCAATACCTTCTTTCAACAATACATGTACTAACGGAGCTAAGCAGTTTGTTGTACATGAAGCGTTAGAAATGATGTTATGTTCAGCAGCGTTGTATTCGTTATCGTTAACGCCCATAACAATTGTTTTAACTGCGCCTTTACCAGGAGCAGAAATGATAACTTTTTTTGCGCCTGCTGCAAGGTGACCCTTTGCTTTTTCTGAATCTGTGAATAAGCCAGTTGATTCAATTACAAAATCAACTCCTAAGTCTTTCCAAGGTAATTGACTTGGATCTTTTGTAGCTGCTACGCATCTGATTTTATTGCCATTTACCAAGATAACATCATCTTCAGCAACGTCAGCGGCGCTTTTTGCAGTTCCTAATTCACCATTGAATTTTCCATGAATTGAATCATATTTTAATTGATAAGCAAAGTATTTTGCATCGGTGCTTACATCAACTACAGCTACTACATCAATTTCTTTACCGAGTAAGCCTTTGTCAACAATTGCGTTAAATACTAATCTTCCAATTCTTCCAAAACCATTTATACCTACTTTTAAGGCCATTTTAAATTCTCCATATTTATTTTATAAAGACACGGTAATGTATTAAATTATTAAAAAAAAACCAATTCAATTTATTTTCTCTTTTTACATTTATTTTATAAATAATTTGTCAGTTGTTTAATTATTTAACTAAAATGAGCTTTTACTGAAAATAATTAAGCTGTTATTCATTTATTGTGTTTATTTTGCTCCGGTTATAAAAAAAGCGGGTCAAATGGCCCGCTTTTAATGTGACTTTTTAAGTACTACTTCAATAAATTCATCTTTTTTACAGATGTAAAATTGCCCGCCGTAATTTTATACATATAAACACCGCTTGAAAGGCTTGAAGCGTTAAAATCAACCGAATAAACGCCGGCTTCTTTATATTCGCTTACAAGGTTCGAAACCAATTGGCCAAGAGTGTTATAGATATCAATTTTGACTTTGCTTGCAACCGGAATGCTGTAGCGAATTGATGTTGTTGGGTTAAACGGATTCGGATAGTTTTGGCATAACTCAAATGTAGCCGGAGCGCTTACTTCCACGGAAACTGGCAAATAGTAGTATTTTGATGTTCCGTCAAAATCTATTTGGCGTAACCTGTAGCTTATTTTTTCTGCGTTTAGTTTTGCTATATCATCGCTGAATGAATAGTTGCTCTTTTGTGTTGTGGTGCTGTTCCCTTTTACAAAACCGATTTTCGCCCAAACATTGTTTGCTATGCTTCTTTCAATATCAAAACCGGAATTATTTGTTTCGGTTGCAGTGCTCCATTGTAAATTTACAACATTGTTTTTTGTTGTGGCGGTAAAAGTTGAAAGCTCAACAGGTACCGTTACAGGGGCCAAATTGGCAACAATCATAAAACGGTTTAATGTATTATAACTTGTATATGCTCCGCCTACCAATGATGAACTATAAAAAGCGCTGTCTCTTGCAGGCGATTCGCTTTGAACGGCTAAAGGCCAATAAGCGGTTGTAGTGTTTAACGTTTGCGCAAAACCGATATAAATATCCTGATTTGAAACCTGAGGAGGAGTTTTAAATACCAATTCCAATGGTTTTAATAAATCAGTGCTTTTTATTATGTAATTATCGGAGCTTGCAAGGATAGTGCCGTCTGCATCCAAAACGGAACCATAAATTGTATTTCCAACATTTGCGGCTAAAGAACTGATTGTAACAGTTACCGAATTTACTTTTGTTGTGCCGTTAATATGATATCTTGCAAGCAATAAACCGGCGCCATAACCATCGCCTACGCTATTGCCGGCCAAAGGGCCGGTTGTATCCTGGTAAGCAATTGTTCCAGAAGTAGTTTCAAGATAAGAAGAAACGGAGTTATTCGTGTTGTCGTCATCGGCAGGTACCGAAATGTTGACAGTATTTGAGCCAATTACTACCGGATTAAAGTTTGTAAATCGAACTGTGATAACGGAATCGGACATCAACGAAGGTATTGTTATACTTTCGGAATATGTGTTTGCTCCGCTAATATTAAGGGTAACTTTAACATTTGAAATTGTTTTATCTCCGCAGTTTCTTATTAATGCGGAAATAGGATTCCCTTTTGCCATTCCAACCGGCAGCTTACCAAACGAAAACAAGCTTTTGACTGATGCGTCATTTGAGTGTCCGGAGTTCCATTGAACTTTTGTTTCTGGTCTGAACATTGTTCCTAATGTAAGAAGTGTGTCCGGGTTGATAGTAGTGGAATATACATTATAAATAGGATAAGCTCCGCCAAGTTTTTTGTATGAGCACCAAACAGAGTTTGCAACTGTAGCCAGAGGACCCGAAGGATTGGTGTATACAAACGCGATGTACATTGATCCGCCATTATATGTAAAAGAAGTTCCTTTTGATAAAGGAATATCCCAATATCCTAACTGTGCAGGTATTGTGACGGCGGAATCATGAACCAAAGTCATCTGGTCAATAATGCCATTTGTTCCGTTTGTCCATTGGCGGGAAGGTTTTGTGTAAACGGTATCAGTGCTGTTTTGGAAATAAATTTTCAAATCGCCGGAAGTGGGAACATCCTGAGCTTTATAAAAATCAAAACTAAGCGTAGTAAACTTACTGCCTTTTGTTATACCCGCTGCCAATATTTCGCTTTGAGAAACAAGATAACATACTTTAACATAACGTTGAGTTCCCTGCGGAGCTCTTGATAAAGCTGAAGCGGACGAGGTATTTGGAACAATTGTTCCTGTCAAATTTATTTCGGCAGGCTTATTTACCCCGCTAAAATTGGAGACTTTGCTTAACAAATTTGCGCTATTCTGAGAAAATGCAGAAAAAGCAAACAATAGAACTAAAGGAAATGATAGTAATATCGATTTTTTCATGAGGAACCCTTTAATTAAATGATACAGTTATATATTATATGCTTTATGGAAATAAGCATATTGTAAATTCGAGCTATAAGTTTTAACAAATAGCGTTTAATTTATCTCTTATATCTTTTTTATGATAATGCGGAATATTTTGTATCCGGAAACAAAATAAATCAGCAAACTAATAATAAATTATTATATTCCGATCGTAATTAGATAGTCATATAGCCAAAGTAGGCCTGTTTGTACCTTTCGTGGGTACAATATGATATGCTTTTAAATCAAAAAAAAACTCACGTTTTAAAACTACGTATAAACGTTATATATATCAAGAATAGTTTTTAATTAAATGCTCTCATTTTTAATTCTGCCCGAAATATCCTTAAGCGAAGTCCAACTTTCCATTAATTCAGGTATGTATTCGGAAGAAGAAATAAACGTCCAGATATATGCCACAATTGCGTAGATGTTTCCTGTGGTAAAATTGTCAAGGTCAATAGCTATATAAAGCACTACAACAAAAATAAGAAGAAGAGCAACGCGCATAACCCCAAAATTAAGGGCGCCCCATTTTGCAATTTTCTGTTGACTGACAGCGGAGTTTTGGTAATATGTTTTTATTTCGTCCGGGTTTTGTGTGGAAAAGACATCGAATGTGTCTTCGTATAAATCGTGAAATTCTTTTTGAAGCAGTCCGACTTTTGTGTTGTAAATCTTATTAATAAAAAAGAGAGGGACAACAATGCTTAAGCAGGTAGCGGAAATTCTCCAGTCGAATGTTGCCAAGGCAATAACTGCTCCGGTAATTGCAATAAACTGTTCCAGCATTTCGGGTAAACGGTACTGAAAAAACGTGATGTACTGCCCGGAAAGCTGCGAAAGGGCCGCGGTTTTGGAAACATTAAAATGTTTGGCCTTTGCCATGTGAGCAATTTCGGTAGCAATTTGGGTATACATGTTAAGAAAGATTTTCTGGTCAACAATTCTTCTTATTACGCCCGTGCCTGAATTTGCGGCGTAAAGGAACACCCAAATAACCAAAGGATAAAATTTAATTAATGGGAAATCCCCTTGTCTGTTTGCGGCTCTTTCAATTAATACATCTATAACCATTCCAAAAACAGCCGGTTCTATTACCCATGCAACATGTTCTATTGTAATAAGAGAAAAAACCAGAAGCATACCTTTTTTAAAACGAACAATCAATTCCATCAAATGCATATAAATATCATTTCCTTGCTATATTGGTGTCAACTCAGGCTGTAACTACACGAAAAATTAAGGTTTTAATTTAAAGGTTCATTAACTTTTGTTAAATTTACATAAAAATTATAAAATTTTATGTACTATTTTTTTTCCTTAATAATTGGGGGAGCTTTAGGGTCTATCCCTTCGGGCTGGATTTTATTAAAATATATCCATTCCAAAGATATAACTAAAGAAGGAAGCGGAAACGTAGGGGCAATGAATTCTTATGAGGTTTCCGGTTCTAAACTTACGGGTGTTTTAGTACTAATAATCGACTTGTTAAAAGGATTTCTAAGCGTATTTTTGTGTCATATATTTTTTGGGGCATTTGTTTTCCAGGCAATTGCCTTAATTATGGCAGTTTTTACGCACTGTTTTAATCCTTTTTTAAAATTTAAAGGCGGAAGAGGTCTTGCTACTGCGGCTGGAGGAGCTTTGATTTTATGCGCGCCCGTTATTCTGATCTGGGTGGGTTTTTATGGATGTTCAAAAATAATAAACAGGAATGTACATTTTTGCAATTTTATCGCATCTGTTTGTTCTTTGTTAACCGTATTGCTTTTTCCCGATATTATTATTCGGTATACTTTTACTAATCCGCCGACACAACAGGAACTGGCGCTTTTTACTTTAAATGTTTTTATGATAATACTTATTAGACACTTTGAACCAATTGTTCAACTAATTGAAAAAAATAAGGAGTAACGAATGATAAAAAATATGAATATAAGATTAGGACTTAGTGTTTTTTTATTCTCAATTCTGGCTTTGGGTAATATGTTACCAGCCGGTTACAAATTACAAACAGAAAACCAAAACAGAATAAAAGAAGATATGAACGATGCTATTTCAAAACAAAGACGAAATATTATTACCGAAACGGTAAAAAAAGTGAGTCCCGCGGTTGTTGGCATAAATGTTACTGAAATACAACAGCTTAGCGACCCCTTCTCCCCTTTTATGAATGATCCGTTTTTTAAACAGTTTTTTGGCGATAGAAGCTATACTCAGAAAGTCAAAGAACTTGGTTCCGGGTATGTAATTTCTCCCGATGGCTATATAGTTACAAATGACCATGTTGCCGGAAACGCGAGCGAGATTTATATATCCATGACAAACGGAAAACACTACAAAGCGAAGATTGTCGGTACAGATCGTGTTTCGGACGTATGCCTGCTTAAAATAGACGCGGACGATCTGCCATTTATTCCTTTAGGTAACTCGGATGATATTATTACCGGCGAATGGGTTATTGCTCTTGGTAATCCTTTTGGTTTATTTGATATTAACAACAAGCCAACTGTTACTGTGGGAGTTGTAAGCGCTACCGGATTGAACCTTGACCCGCTTGACAACAGATATTACCTGAATATGATACAAACGGATGCCGCTATTAACGGCGGTAACAGCGGCGGGCCTCTTGTTAACTGCGTTGGCGAAATTATAGGCATGAATACTCTTATCTATACCGCCGGAGGAGTTCAGGGAAACATAGGACTCGGTTTTGCCCTGCCAATTAACAAAGTAAAACGGATAGTTGATGAACTTAAGAAAAACGGAAAAATCAGCAGAGAGTTTTATCCCGGTTTTACCGTTCAATCCCTTAATGAGGAAATTGCGAAATCTGTAAATCTCGACTCCCCCAAAGGCGTGATTGTAACAAGTGTGGAAAACAACTCTCCCGCTCAAAAAGCTGGCTTGGAGGTTGGAGATATTATTCTTGAAATTGATGATTATAAAGTTGCAAACGACCAGGGACTTGTAGGCGTGTTGCAGGAGTTCAGAACCGGGCAAACTATAAAAATTAAAGTTTTAAGAGATAACGATTATAAAATATTAAATTATAAATTGGAGAAAAAATAATGATAGAGCGTTATACGCGTAAAGAAATGGGAAGCATCTGGAAGGATGAATTTAAATACAAGACCTGGCTTGATGTTGAAATTAATGCCTGCCAGGCCAGAGCTAACATGGGAGATATTCCACAGAAAGACGTTGATGTAATTAAAAGCAAAGCTTCCTTTGATGTTAAAAGAGTTCTTGAAATTGAAGAAACCACTCAGCACGATGTTATTGCATTTTTAACAAATGTGGCCGAATACGTAGGACCGGAATCAAGACATATACATTACGGAATGACTTCTTCGGATATTCTTGATACTACCCTCTCCTACCAGATGAAAAAAGCCGGAGAAATTTTACTGACTGATATGGTAGCGCTTAAAGCCGCTCTTAAAAAACGCGCTCTTGAACATAAAAACTCAATCTGTATAGGCAGAACTCACGGTATACACGCCGAACCTACTACAATGGGACTTAAATTTGCGCAGTGGTACGAAGAAACAAAAAGAAATATTAAAAGACTTGAAAGCGCTGTTGAAACAATAAGCGTTGGACAGATTTCCGGCGCGGTTGGCACTTTTGAGCATCTTTCTCCAAAAGTTGAAGTGTATGTTTGCGAACAAATGGGACTCCGTTCCGAACCGGTTTCAACGCAGGTTATTCAAAGAGACCGCCACGCGGAATATGTTACAACACTTGCCGTCATTGGCGCAACGCTCGAAAAAATTGCCACCGAAATTCGCCATCTGCAAAAGACCGAAGTCCTTGAAGCGGAAGAGTTTTTTGCAAAAGGCCAAAAAGGCTCATCTGCAATGCCTCACAAACGCAATCCTATTACTTGCGAAAGAATTGTTGGCCTTGCACGCGTACTGCGCGGAAACGCAGTTGCCGCTTTGGAAAATGTTTCGTTATGGCACGAAAGAGATATTACTCACTCCTCCGTTGAAAGAATTATTATTCCTGATAGCTGTATTATACTCGATTACATCTTAGATAAAACCACTAAACTTATTGATAATCTTCTTGTTTATCCTGAAAACATGAAGCGGAATCTAAATATTACCCGCGGATTGTTTTTCTCTCAGACCGTACTCTTACGACTAACCGAAAAAGGAATTTCGAGAGAAGAAGCATATAAAATTGTGCAGTCAAGCGCTATGGAAGTATGGGCGAACAAGGAAAAGAATCTGAAAGACGAACTTATAGCCCGCGGTGAAGCTACAAAATATCTTACCGTTGATGAACTTAGCAACATTTTCTCGTATGATAAAATGCTTAAAAATGTAGATTACATTTTTGAAAGAAGCGTATTGAAAGATTAGTTTATATTGAGCGGGGCGCAAAATAAATGCGCTCCGCTTATTCGCAATGTTTATCCCTTCTTCCCTATTTTAGCAATAACATTTTCTTAATTTGAGTATATGAATTAGCTCTGAAAGAATAAAAGTAAATTCCCGAGCTTAAATTACCCGCATTAAAATTAACTGTATAATTTCCTTCATCTTCAACTTCATCAACAAGTTTTTTAACTTCACGTCCGAGAATATCATAAATTGTTATTTGAACTTTGGAAGTATAAGGCAAAGTATATTTAATGGTAGTTTGTGGATTAAAAGGGTTCGGATAATTATTTGATACATGATAATCGGTTAAACCTTTAGTAGTTTTTATAGAATCAATCACCTGTGGTGATAGACAAGTACCCACAGTAAAAGCCGGCTGAAGCAAGTATTCGATTTTTGTTCCTTCAGAGTTTTGCACTATCAGTTTCATGTCAACATACGCTTTATCAAAACTATGTAGATCAGAGGTCTTAAATAAAAAGTTTCCATTAGTAATATCTGATTTAGTCATTTTTATCTTGGCCCATTCAGTCTGATCGGATTTCTTGATATACACATCTATATTTCCAGATGAGTTAAGCTTACCATCATCCAAATCGGTTGTAGAGATTTTAATTTCAGCCTTATCATTCGGATCGAGTTTATTTGTTGGGTTTGAAAGGCAATCAAGTATTTGTAAATTACTAATATATGGAATAGGGTAATTTATGTCTGTATTGAAACTAATAGCATAGGTCGATTTTCCAAAATATCCGCCCACGGTATAATGATTATTATAAACTGTAAATATATATTTCCCCTTTGAAATAATATATCCACTTGTTTTGTTTATCAATCCCGAGTCTATAATTGCATTATTAGATGAACGGAAACTAAAAGTTGCATAATTCAAATCTCCAAATCTGAATTCTCCGCTTTGTCCGTAAAATGGATAAGTATAACCATTGAAATAAAAATCATTCCCATTCCGAAAAATACGGTACTGACTATTCGGAAAAATCACACCATCGCCAAGCGTGATAGTGCCTTTGTTGGGAGAAGGATGCGAATAATAAGTAATTCCATTGTCATAATCATCATAACAAAGCCTAAAAGTATCAGCGATTATATATATTGGATTTATATCAAACCAGTTATTAACTCCAAATACATTTGTGTTCAGGTCTATACCCATATTCACGTTTTTACTTGGTGGCGGAATCATATATAATTTCCCTTGCCAGTTCATTGTTGTAATAACATCATAGTAATCTGCCTGTTTTGATAATGTAACATTCTTTTTCTCCGATACAGTTTTATTCTGATCAATACAACTTGTAACGACTTGAAAATTAGCTCCGAATTTTGAAGAAAATGGGCAAAGATTCAGATCTATATTCTGTTCCAAATAATCGGTTGCTTTGTTTGTAAAAGCAATATCATTTGATAAACCTTTAACTGGTGGAAATTGTAATACCATTAATTTTTTCAATCTGTTTTGGCTTTTCATAAATTGAAAAGCATGTATTGATATATTGTCAGGCAAAAGAGACGATTTGAATTTGATTGTATTATTGCTATACCAAAACATTTTTAAACCAGTTGTGTCATCCGTGTTCATTAGAATAAAACATTTTGTCAAATCACTATATGTAGTCATGGCTTTTCCGCTTTCATCAACACTATTAATATTAAGATCATAAATACAATCGGAAAATTTAATATTAAAGACAGAATTGTTCTTTACTTCAACATCTTTTTTATAAAGAAATCTGTTAAGCACAATAATATCGGAATTTGAAGAATCTGCTAAGCTATTCTGTGCCCATAAATCATATTTCCCTTGTGGTAAGTCAAACTTGCATGATTTGGAAAGGAACGTATTGAAATTTGGTAAATTTGAGCTATTAATTCTTACATTCTCATTCACAAACATAAAACTCACACCGGCAACGTCAAAATTTATAGTTATTGAAGCGGTTTTAGCAAATGCCCAGGGAATACTTACATTACTTTCTGCGGAAGTTAGTGAAAGATTCCCGGAATATGAACTATTATTGTTTGCATTATCCTTAGTAATTGAATTGTTTACAGTCAATGATATTATTACTTGAACCGAATCACCAGGCGTAAGTGAAAAACTGGCAGGATTTGCTATAATTGATGTTCCGGGAATACAGCCATTAATTGAAGATAAATAATTCTGCTGCTTATTTGACTTATTTATTACTATCAAAGTATCTGTTTTAATCCAAACGTCTTTACTATTGTCATCTAATCCAAAACTTAATGAAGAAGGGATTGTTAAAATGGGGGCGTTTATAGCCTTAAAAGCATTCACAATTCCACTTCCCTGCGCCATAACATCATAATTAATATCTTTTGCCGTTGTAGTTATTGCGGATTTTATCATTTCGGGAGACCAGTCTTTGTGCTGTCTTTTTATTAAAGCACAAACTCCCGCAACATGTGGGGATGCCATTGATGTTCCGCTTAAGATCGAATAACTTTTATTTAAGTATGTTGAATAAATATTCGAACCCGGCGCAAGGATATCCGGTTTAATAGAGAATACCTCATTAGTCGGTCCCCTTGAGCTGAAATCCGATATGTTGCCTAAGGTATCGCAAGAACCAACCGTAATTGCTTTTTCGGCACAGCCGGGACTATTAATAGTCTTGTAGTTTCTATCATTCCCGGCAGAAATACAAAACACAATTCCCAAATCAACTGCATTATTAACAGCTGTAGAAAGCGCGTCATTGGGATCGCCATAAGCGCCAAGACTCATATTCGCTATATCAACTTTATCATCATAACTACCGTCATTATTGGGGTCTGCAGCTCGTTCTATGCCTGATATTATTTTATCTTCGTATCCATATCCATTTTTATCTATTACCTTGATTGCATACAAAAAGGCTTTCGGCGCAACACCTTTTACAATGCTGCCGTCAGCGGCTACAATTCCGGCTACATGGGTTCCATGTCCGTTATCGTCCATCGGATCATCATCTTTATTAACATAATCGTAACCTCCGTATACTTTAAAACCTTGGCCAAAACCCATACCTAAATCGGGATGCGTATAGTCAATCCCCGAATCAATTATTGCAATTTTAATGCTGTCGCCTTGGTTACTATAAGCTTTCCATACAGAATCAGCACTTATATAGCTAATATTATTTCCATAGTTAACAGAATACTTTTTATCCATCAAAACTCTTTTCACATACGGGAGCGATGATATTCCGGATAGAATAGCACGGGGGACGGAAAATGCGGCTCCGCAAAATATTTTATAAAACTCGGCCTTTTTTCTCGGCAAACTAAAAGTTGTATTAAAACTATTCTGCGCGGAAGCATGAAGTTTCTTTATGTCATTATACAAGCTTGACTGTAATGTTTGATACTTTGCGTAATTAGGTTTCATTAATCCGGCTGAATTCATGCTTAAGAACATGGGGGTTTCTTTAAATTCAATAATTATATCCACCATTTCGGTATAATCAATATCTTCAGTAATTATTGAATCTTTTTGTTGGAAGTTTGTATAAATGTGGCCAGGCTTTTGAACAAAGAATTTTGTATTCTGTTTTTTACTTTGTTTGCCAATAGAATTAATGTTTTGTGAATATGAATTGGAAAACGAACAAAGAGTAATAACCAAGTAAATGCAGATATTCCGGAATTTCATAACGCCCCTTAAATATTAAAAAATAATCCCTGTATGAAAATTAAGTAAACAGAAGAAGTTTTCTCAGTACAGATAAAATGTAATTTTAATATTCACTTTAGTCAATACATTTATTGTTGTATGATTTTTATATTTCCAATTCCTTCTTCAGAAACTCTCCTGTTAAGCTTTTGGGGTTTTTACTCACTTCTTCGGGAGTACCTTCGGCTATTATTTCCCCGCCGCGTTCTCCTCCTTCAGGTCCCAGATCAATAACCCAGTCTGCCATTTTTATTACGTCAAGGTTGTGTTCAATGATTATAACGGTATTGCCTTTATCTACAAGTTTGTTTAGCACATTGAGCAGTATACGCACATCTTCAAAGTGGAGACCTGTTGTAGGTTCATCAAGTATATATACGGTTTTGCCTGTGCTAAGCTTGCTTAACTCGGTTGCCAGTTTAACTCTTTGCGCTTCTCCGCCCGAAAGAGTGGTTGCCTGTTGACCAAGTTTTACATAGCCTAGACCGACATCATGCAAAGTTTTTATTTTCCGTTTAATTCTCGGCAGGTCTTCAAAAAACACAAGCGCTTCTTCAATAGTCATCTCAAGAACATCGGCAATGGATTTTGTTTTGTACAATACTTCCAAAGTTTCCATATTGTAACGTTTACCCTGGCAAACTTCGCACTGCACATAAACATCAGGAAGGAAATTCATCTCAATTTTCTTTAATCCGTCACCGCCACACTCTTCACAACGTCCGCCGCTTACGTTAAAACTAAAGCGACCTGTAGCGTAACCTCTCATTTTGGATTCGGGCAACTGAGCGTATAAATCGCGTATGTAGGTAAATAATCCAGTGTATGTAGCCGGGTTTGAACGCGGCGTTCTGCCTATTGGTGATTGGTCTATCTCAATAATTTTATCGATGTTTTCAAGTCCCTCAATAGATTTATACGGAAGCGGTACAAGCTTTGACTGATAAACTTTTTTCATCAATATTTTAACGAGCGTTTCGTTAATAAGAGTGGATTTACCGGAGCCGCTAACGCCAGTAATTGCGGTAAGGGTTCCTAACGGAATGCTCAAATTTACATCTTTAAGATTGTTACCTTTTGCGCCACAAAGTTTTATGTAACTTCCGTTTCCCTTTCTGCGTTCGGCAGAAGGTTTAATTTTCTTGATACCCCGCAAATACGCCATGGTAAAAGAGTCTGCCGAGTTATCCGCTTTCAAAAGCTCTTCCATTGTGCCCGCAAAACAAACTTTACCGCCGTGTTCTCCGGCGCCCGGGCCCAGGTCTATCATATAATCAGAGCTTTCCATTGTCTCCTTATCGTGTTCAACAACAATAACGGTATTGCCAAGGTCTCTCAGTTTTTTTAACGAATCTATCAATTTTACATTATCGCTTTGGTGCAGACCTATGCTCGGTTCATCAAGCACATATAAGACACCGGAAAGTTGCGAACCTATTTGTGTTGCCAATCTTATTCTCTGCGATTCCCCTCCCGAAAGCGTTCTGGCGGAGCGGTCAAGCGTCAGATAATCAAGTCCCACATTAAGTAAAAATCCAAGCCTTGTTCTAATTTCCTTTAAAATAGGAGTGGCAATAATTTCTTCCCTACCCTTAAGGCTGATGTTCGCGAAGAAATCCACTGCTTTAACAATGGAAAGGTTTGTAATTTGGCTTATATCTCTTCCCTGGAATTTAACGGCAAGAGATTCTTTTTTTAACCGGCCGCCATGACAAGAGGGGCATACTTTTGTATTCATGTAAGACTCCACCCACTCGCGTATATGCTGCGATGTAGTGGTGTCGAAATAATTCCTTAAATGCCCGAATACCCCGTTGAATTTATGCTGATATGTAACACTTTTTCCGTTCCCGTACGTATAGGAAAAAGGTATTTTCTCTGATGAGCCATATAGTAAAATATCAAGCTGTTCTTGTGTAAGGTCTTTTAGGGGAGTATCAAAAGTAAAACCATATTTCTCCGCTATTCCTTCAAGCTGGGTAAAAAACCATATCTGGCGCGGTTTGCCCAATGGCGCAAGTCCTTCTTCATTAATGGATTTATCCCAATCAGGAATAATAAGCTCCAGATCGAGTTCTTTTTTCTCACCAAGGCCTTCGCAATCGGGGCATGAGCCGTAAGGCGTATTGAACGAAAACGAGTTAGGGGCTAATTCCTGATAGCTTATTCCGCAATCCATACAAGCCAGATGCCTGCTGAAAATATAATCATTTTTGCTATCATTTATAATTACGTTGCCGTTTCCGTAATTAAGCGCTACCTCAACAGATTCAGTTAATCTGCTATCGGAGCTTTCATTAACAGTTAAACGGTCTATTACAATTTCAATATTGTGAACTTTATATCTATCGACTTGCAGTCCTTTTGTAATTTCAAGCACCTCTCCATCAACTCTGACGCGTAAAAAGCCATCTGAAAGAATTTCTTCGAACAATTCCCTGTAATGACCTTTACGGCCTCTTATTACAGGAGCCAAAACAAATATCTTTTTCCCTTTTTGATTGTTTTCAATGGACTCTATGATTTGCGTAGGAGTTTGTTTTGTTACAGGTTTACCGCAATTATAGCAAATGGGAGTTCCGAGTCTTGCGTATAGTAAGCGCAAATAGTCATATATTTCCGTAACGGTTCCAACAGTTGAACGAGGATTGCCTGAAGTGGCTTTCTGTTCTATGGAAATAGCCGGACTCAGGCCTTCAATAAGGTCAACATCCGGTTTTTCAAGCATATCCAAAAACTGCCTTGCATAAGCAGATAATGATTCAATATATCGTCTTTGTCCTTCAGCATAAATGGTATCGAACGCAAGAGATGACTTACCCGAGCCTGATAATCCTGTTATTACTGTCAAAGAATCACGTGGTATAACTACATCTATATTTTTTAAATTGTGCTGCCTTGCACCTTTAATTATTATGTTTTCTTTTTCCAATTTTTCTATAAGTTTATAATTCAAATATTTATTTTACGTATACCTTATTTTAAAAACAAATTTTATCTTATTTTTTTTAATGATTGAACAATACACCACCATAGAAGGTTTCAAAGAATTTCAGTTTAAAGAGAAGGGATCTCTTTTTATAGGACAGGCTTTTCCATTGCAGACAGAAGAAGAAGCTACTACCAAAATAAAAGAAATAAAAAAGAAATACTATGATGCCACCCATCATTGTACCGCCTGGCGTTTGACTGATAATTTCCGTTATTCAGATGATGGCGAACCAAATGGCACTGCCGGTATAAGAATTCTTAACGCTATTGATCATCACAGCTTGATTAATGTTCTTGTAGTTGTCATTCGTTATTATGGCGGCGTTAAACTGGGCGTTGGCCCCTTGGGCAAAGCCTATTATTTTGGCGCTGATGAAACCTTGAAAGAAACAAAAAAAATCTGTAAAAAACTTTTTGTTGAAGTAAATTTGACCTTCTCTTATGATTATATTAGCCTTGTACACCAATTACTTGAAAAACATGAAGCAAAAATAACAGATTCGCAGTTCAGTAACCAGGCATTAATTACAGCGCTTATTAAACCTGTGTTTATTACACAAATAGAACAAAAAATGGTTTCACTTTCAAAGGGTTCCGCGCAGGTTTTACAGACTGGTAAAACTGTCTATCTATAATTAATACAATGCCAGAAAAACTATTGAAATTGCAAATGTTATTAGTGTAATAATGCCTCCGGCAATCATGAATGGCATAAACTTAATCTCTATTTTCTCTTTTTGAGCTATTCCAATTACAATTAAGTTTGCCATTGCCCCTATAATTGTAAAATTACCCGCAAGAGTGGAAGCAGACGCAAGCGAGAGCCATAATACTTTATTGTTGAGACCGGTAAGCACAGGTATCATTAAAACAGTATATGGAACGTTACTTACTATTTGCGAAAATAAAAGACTAATTACGTGAAGCTTCAGTATTCCGCTGAAATCGGGAGTGATTTTATAGTAATTAAGTATTGAAGCTATATAGCCGGTTTTTTCGAAAGCATGAACTACAATAAAAAGACTTGCAAAGAACAATAATAAAACCCAGTCCACTTCTTTTATTATGCGCGATGGTTTTATCTTGCCGAATAATAAAACAAGAGCCGCGCCTGCAAGCGCTGTTACAGGATAAGCGATACCTGTCATTTTCCCAAAGAAAAAGCTAATAATAACAAGAATCAAAATGGGAACCGAAAACTTCATTGACGAGTAATGATATTCGAACCTGTCTTTTGTTTCATTCCCTGGAAAAACCTTAACAATATCTTTTTTGTACAGTATTTTTATAACAACAAAAATTACGGCCATGCTTAAAAACGAAACCGGCAGCATATACAATAAAAATTCACCGTAAGGCAAACCGGAATTGATACCTATTAATATGTTTTGTGGGTTGCCAGTAATTGTAAGTGTACTGCCTGCATTTGAGGAAGCTATTTCCGCTATTAAATACGGCATTGGTTTTAATTTTTTTTGCCTGCAGATTTTAATTATTACCGGGGTAAATAACAACACTATGGCATCGTTGACAAGAAACGCGCTTGCTATACCAGTAACAATTATTATCAAAAACAGTAATTGAGTCGGGTTGGAAGAAAGAGAAATTGCGTTGTGAGCTATAAATGTAAAAAAACCGTCAAGTTCCAAAACTGTTATAATTACCATCATTCCGAACAACAGTGCGATTGTATTAAAATCTATTGCCGATACAGCTTCCTGAAACGAAATCACTCCGGTAATAACCATCAATACGGCCCCCATAAAAGCCGCTGAAGGACGGTCTATGTTCAGTCCTGGCAGTCTTGTGAATATGATACCTGCATAAGTTAAAATAAAAATTATGAGGGCAATGGAAGTCAATGCTGTATCCGTAGGAAATTAAGAATGCTTTAAATCGTTTTTAAACAATTTCACCCATTCCAGATCGCTGATGAGTCTTCTGAAGTTAGCAAAAGCTTCGGGAGTGTATTCGAAATAATTCAGGTTAAAATAACCGGCGTGTTCCGTGTTGGCCAAAGAAACAATTAAAACCTCGCGGAAATTCTTCATCTCGTCCGTAAGCTTTGTTTTTAGCTCTTCCATATTATTAATATCGGTATTTCCGGCGGCCTTTTCTATAATTTTATATAAACCCTGTATGTATTTTGCGCTAAAAGAAATTTTATCGAGCAAACCTGGCCGTGTTTCGCAAATATCAATTACCTTAAACAGGTCTTCCTTAACTTTAAGTTTCCCACTCGCAAATATTTCGAAATCCGCTTTGAAATTGTTACCGCTCATAATTTAATTCCTATGCCAATACCATCGCCTATTGGTTGAAGTGAGGTTTTAAGTGACGGATGCTTCATGAAATATTCATTAAACTCTCGTATATGACGAGTAGAGTTTCTGAATTTTTTAGGCACTGTTTTTTTAGCGGCGTATCCATACCACATAAGATTATCGATAAAAATAACGCCGTTCTTTTTTATCAAAGGTATTGAAAGGTCAAATAATTTCATATAATCCTGTTTGTCGGCGTCAAGAAAAACAAAATCGAATTTCTGTTTTAACCGGGGCATTATATCAAGCGCGTCTCCAAAACATATTTCAATTTTATCCTGTAAACCAGCTTGCTTAATATTTGCTGTGGCAAGCTTAAGATTAGGTTTGCTTTTTTCCAGGGTAATCAACTTCCCTTTCTCTCCAAGAAGTCTTGCAATCCTGATACTTGAATAGGCAATTGCAGTCCCTATTTCAAGTACGTTTTTAGGATTGGTCATCAGTACCATTTGCTCAAGAAATTCCGCCGAAAGTTTATCAAGTATAGGAACCCTGTTCTCTTTAGCAAAGTTTTCAAGGTCGGTAATTAACTTATCTTTTGCAGGTATAAAGCTCTCAAGATATTTTTTTTGAGACGGATATAAAACATTACTCATTTTCAATCCTGTTTACTTTTGGTAAAGAATAGCCACACATGCAACGTTATCGCGGGAGTGGCTTATGGAAATTTTCAACTCTTTATCCGGCTCAAGAAATTCTTTCAACCTGCCTTTTAGAATGGCTTTGGGCATACCGGAAGCTTCGTTGATAACTTCAACATTAGTCCATTTAAAATCTTTATTCCAACCTGTTGAAAGAGCTTTTGATACGGCTTCTTTGGCTGCAAATCGGGCCGCAAAATGCTGGTATCTGTTCCCTTTAGATAAGCAATAAGCTATTTCGTTTTCCGTAAAAACTTTTTTAAGAAAATGCTCTCCGTATTTTTCAATACTCGCTTTTATTCTTTCAATTTCTATAATATCTATTCCAAGTCCAATTTCCATAATAGTCGTTTTGATAATGTTAAATACGTTAATATATTTAGAATACTTTTATTTTTGCGTGAACGTTAACCCCCTGACCGTTTAACTGCTCATTAAGCACTTTTACAAGGTCTTTAACCTGTTTTAAGGTTTCTGTTACGTCTTTGTATAGTTCATCATTGTGTAAGAACTTTCCGGCATTATTCTTTTGGGAATTGGTTTCATCAACAAGCACATTAAGCTTTGCTATAAGCGAATCGGTTTTCTGTAAAGATGATTTTGCAAGAATAATAGTATTGTGGACATCATCCTTGTTCGAATTAATAAAATCCTTTGTGTTTTTTGTGAGTTCAATTGCGTTGCCTGTAAGCTCAACGCTGTTTTTTGAAAGCTGCTTTACATTCGAACGGTTTTCATCAATCATCACATTAAGTTTTTGTGATATTTCGGTAAGGTTCTTAATTGATGTCTTAATATCGGAGTTAAGCTTTTCATCACCAAGATACTTGTCCACATTTGTAAGCGTCTTTTCAACTCCTTTAATTATGCCAACAAGGTCATCCTGCACTTTGCCCACAAGAGCCAAAGCCGCCGGAATATCTGTATAATATGTTCCGTTATAAACTTTATTGTAGTTTAATTGATTAGGCGATGTACCGGGATTAATCTCTATTTTTTTTGCTCCCATCAAATCCATCATTGTCAAAGCAAAAGTAGCGTCCGATCTTAAGTCCGCTGTATTATCCAGCGAAGCTCGTACAAAAACTTTATCGCCCTGGGTTACAATCTCTTCAACGTACCCTTTGCGTACTCCATTAATTGTAACATTGTCTCCAACTTCAAGCCCCGAAACAGTTGGAAACTTTAACAGAAGAAATTTTTGAGTGGAGACAAGATTATAATTCTTTGCCCATCCGAATACCCATAAGAATATGATAATTCCAACAATTACAGTAACTCCAACTTTGATTTCTGTTTTTCTCTGGTCTTTCATTTTATCCGTAGTTTGGTTTTATAAATTGTTTGTATGTTTTTTTTCAATTAAAACGCGTTTTATTCTTTTGTTTAATACTTCTTTAACAGTAAAAACTGCATCTCCAAAAACAAATGAATACCCTTCTTTGGGAAATTCTCCCGCCGTATTAAGAATAAAGCCGCCAATGCTGTCATAGTTTTCTGAAACAGGTACATTGATTCCCACTGTTTCATTGACTTCCTCAATTGGCGTTTTGCCAATCGCGAGAAATTTGTTTTCATCGGTTTTAAATATAGGATATTCTTCTATATCAAGCTCATCCCTAATTTCGCCCACAATTTCTTCAATTATATCTTCGAGCGAAATAAGTCCCGCGGTGCTTCCAAACTCATTGATAACAATTGCAATGTGCATTTTCTTTTCCTGAAACTCATTAAGCAGATCGCGTATCATTTTTGTTTCAGGGATAAAGAAAGGTTTTCGCGCAACTTTATCAAGTTCAACTACTTCATTATTTTCGTGTTTGCCTATAAATTTTAGTAAATCTTTGGCATAAATAATACCGGTAATATTATCAAGATCCTCATTATACAGCGGTATGCGGCTGTGTCTTGTTTGATTTATAATTTCAAGGGCTTCTGTTAATTCGGCATTGGAACTTATCGAGATAATGTCTGCCCGGGGAGTCATGACTTCCTTAGCCGAAATCTCCTTAAAACTTACAATTCCATCTATTAATTCGCTTTCATCATCGTTCGGAATTTCGCCAGGCATTGTTCCGCGCCAAAAAAACTCGCCTATTTTTTCCGGTTGTTGTTCAAGTTTACCCCTAAACAGCGAATTATCAAACACCAATATAAATTCGTTTATAATTTCAATAAACGGATTTACAAAAACGGAAAGCCAATAAATTGGAAAAGTAAACACTCTTATAAAAACTTTTTTATATTTATCGTTTTCTATATCGAACTGAGTAATAAAAATATATATTGAAAAGGCAGCCACACCTGCCAATATCAATAATATAATATCAGTTTGAGTGAGGAATGAAAATGATATGGAAATACTTATTATTGAATATGCCAGGAATATAAACAGAGAGAATTTTACAAATATAAATATTTCATAAACTTTATAAGGATTTTCTTTTACAGACAACAAATACCGTTTTAACGAGTTTTGCCCGGCAAATATATCTCCGGGCAAAGTATTATTGGATAACATGAGCTTTTCGCTTTGTTTTAATACAAAGAACGAAACAACTACCGCTATTAAAATCCAATACTTGTAAAGCCAATCTGTTTCCAAAAATGAATAACCCTGCAATTGTTATACTTAATAACTAAAATGGTAAATCATCATCTTCGGTTGAAGAATTGTTAACATCAAGACTGCTTTCAGGTGCGCTTTCCGGGCTGCCAAATGATTGACCTTCCTGATCTCTGCCTTCAAGCGGAAACAGGCGTTCGGCAACTACTTCTGTCATATATCTTTTTATCCCTTCTTTATCGGTATATTCCCTTTTAGAGAGACGACCTTCCACATAAAACTTTTTACCTTTTTTCAGAGCTTCGCGCATATAATCGGATAAACTCCAGGCAATTACATTGTGCCATGTGGTTTCATTTATCCAATTGCCTTCTTTGCCTTTATAACTGTATGTTGTGGCAAGTGTAAAAGAAGTAACAGCATTATTGTTTGTAGTAAACCTTGTTTCGCTATCTTTACCCAAGTTGCCTATTAATGTTATTCTATTTAATGAAAATGCCATTATGGCTCCTTTTATTGTTTGTTTATATTAATAATACTTTTACAATAAAATAAAATTAATAAAAATATAGTTCATAATGAATAACAAATTTTGTGAGTTGAATTTAATGGGGAATGTAAGCGCCGGAACCGGATAAACAATTAGCATTAAAAATATAAAAACAGAGACTACCCTTTTCAAGACAGTCTCTGTAAAAATAATTAGATGCTATTTAACAGTTAATAAAACAACTATTTAATCAACAACATTTTATGTGTATCAACACTGTTGCCCTGGCGCAACTGGTAGAAGTATACTCCTGAAGTAAGTTTGCTTGCATCAAAAGTAATATCATATACTCTGCCTGCCTGGGCGTTTGCGTTAAACAAAGTTGCAATTTGCTGGCCAAGAGAATTGTAAACAATCAGACTTGCCTGAGCATTTTTTGTTACTGTAAATTTGATATTTGTTGTAGGGTTGAATGGATTAGGATAATTCTGTGATAATGTAAATTCATAAGGCATAGCAGAAACAGAAGCTTCTACTGTCTTGGAATAATTAATTGTTCCGTCAAAATCCATTTGTCTTAAACGATAGTAATATTTACCGGTTGTGACTGTGTTATCGGAATATGAGTAACTGCTCATTTCAGAAGTTGTTCCTTTACCCTGAACAAATTTTACAGAACTGAATGTTTTACCATCAACGCTTCTTTCAATAACAAAACCGTTGTTGTTCTTTTCAGTAGCGGTTGTCCAGTTCAGCACAATTCCCTTTCCCAAAGCGGATGCTGTAAATGAAGTCAATTCTACAGGAACAATACCTGTATTGTATGACCTGACGCAGTTACCCGAGTTAAAATTAGGAATTACATAGAAGTATTTAACACTGTTCGAATTACCGTTTTCCGTTGGGAATGAGTTGTATATGGCGCTGTTATCTTCAGTTTCCATGGTAACCGCATAAGCTATAGCTGAAGGATTGCCAAGGGAATCTCTTCTTACTCTAAGTTCTGAGAAGTAATTGTTTCCTGAATATCCGCCAAATCTATCGGAACTGCCTACAAAACCGAGATCGGTTGACCAGTCAGCGCCTGTCCATTTTCTGACTTCAGAATAAAACCCATTTTCAAGAAATACTGAAAAGTTTGGTTTGTATACTGTTGAATCGAAAGTTGGGGCGCCCCATGAAGCTTTTACCGCGCCGGCATTTGTATTTAAGTTACTGTCAATCCATACTCTTATATCAAGCGTATCCAGTGAAAAATTAGGATGATAGAAACCGAAATAAAGATAAGTGTTATCGTATGCGAAATAATGATTTGCAATAGCGCCTTTCTGCATCAGGTTGCAACCTTCAGTAAACATATTTAAACCGTCCATGGCAACTGTGAAAGGAGACAAACCGCGCAAATCTCTTGTGCGATAGCAAGCTACTCCGTTATTTGTGCCAAGTATAAAAATATCAAATGTGCCGTCTCCGTTATCTTTAACTGCTACATCGCCTGTTCCGTTAGCGTTTGAAGTGGAACCTAATGATGTGGTAGTAAATACAAGTCTTGCTTGCGGAACGCCATTACTGACATCAACAAATCTAATATTTTCGTTTCCTGCGCCGTAATTGTAAACAGCAACATATTTGTTGGAACCTGAAACGATTGCTCTTACAGCACTGCTTCCTGTGGCTACAATTCCACCGGATAGAGTATCCTGAGCAACACCGTTTGAATTGAAGCGTATAAGGCTTTTACCAATCGATTTAATATAAAAATCAGATGAGATTCCAACGCTAACAGGACCTACGGACGGAGAAGAACCTAACGCTCCGTTACTTAAAGAAATAATCTGAGGCGTAAATGTGTTTCCGTTATCAGTAGTTGTTAATCTTACCACTTTATCGGAACCGGCTGTGGCCGCATAAATAACAATTGAGTTATCCGCGGTTGAACCAACAACAGTAATCTTATCGCCTAATCTGCCAGGTCCCTTGAATGAAACTGCCTTTACAGGCGTAGCGGATTCGCTTGTCCATTTGTAAATGACAAAAGCTGTATCGCTTCCTGAACCAAGGCTGAGGTTAGCTGCAAATATTACTCCATCAGATGATACTTCCACGTCATTTATAGGATAAGTACCGCCTGTAACGCCGGTCATGTTAAGTTTGCCGACACTATCGCCAGTTGAAGCATTAAATATGTATATATTTGACGCAACATTTCTCGTACAAACCAAAAACCTATCGTTACCGCCTATTTTTCCATAGGCAATAGCTCTGGTCAAGCTTCCTGTTGTATCGAGCATGAATTTGGGATAATTGCTTTTAGCTTTGGATTTTTCCCAAACTGTTGTACTAAGACTTTGGGAAAAAGTCATACTGCTAATCATAAATACAAGAGAGAGAAAGTAGACTACTTTTTTCATGCAAACCTCATTTATATTAAATTGAATAAACACACATAAGTTATCATAAACATGGACTAATTAACAACTACATGATTGGGTAGGCAGATGTGGAAGAATAATTGCAAATATTAAAAAAGGCGGCAATTAAAGCCGCCTTTTTAACAGAAAAAACGAGATATGCTATTTCATTAATGTCATTTTCTTGGTAATGCTGTTTTTGCCCTGTGTCAAGTTATAGAAATAAATTCCGGAACTTAATTTTGAAGCATCAAAACTGACATTATATGTTTTTCCGGCTTCAGCCTGACCATTGAATAATGTGGAAACTACCTGTCCCAAAGTATTGAATACCTTTAAAGTAGCAACTTCATTCTTTTCAACACTGAAACTGATTGAAGTGGTCGGGTTGAAAGGATTAGGATAATTCTGAGAAAGAGCAAAATCATTAGGTCTTACTGCAACTTCAACTTCAGCGGTTTTGCTGAACGAATAAGAACCATCATAATCCACTTGTTTTAATCTGAAATAATATTTGCCGTTATCAACTTTCTTTTCTGTATAAGAATAATTATTTGCATTGGTTGTTGTGCCTTTGCCGTTAATAAAGGCAACTGTTGTAAACGTCTTGTTGTCCGTGCTCTTTTGAACTTCAAAGCCTTTGTTATTAGTTTCGGAAGCTGTATTCCAGTTCAAAACAACCGTATTCCCAAAATTACCGGCTGTAAACGAAACCAGTTCAACAGGAACAGTTGTAGCCGGTTGGAAATCTGTAGCGGCGTATCTTGGCAGTAATTGATAACCGTTGCTTACGGAACCGCTGGAAGCATATTGCGAAGCTATGCCAATAACATCCTTTGGCCATGTTGGTTCAGTAGAACCGTCAATGTCCGTATCGGAATCTATTCTTAAATCGAGCGTGTCTTTATCGCTGTAAGCTTTTAATGTAACGCTTGTTCCGGCTGCCGGCCATGTACCGCTTGCTTTTGACAAGTTCAATACGCGAACCAGGGTACCTTCATATTTTTCAGCGTTTGTGGCAAATTCTTTTGCCGAAATGGAAGTAGGAGTAGGTAACTGAGCATTGTGCCCAAGAACAACAAGCGAAGAATCGTTTAATAATTGTATTTCGGTCAAACCGTTGTAATGCAAAATCTGACCTGTAACTATGATACTATCGCCAAGAGCGCAATCAGGACTTAATAGCCCTGTTTTATATGTGGCTATACCTGCTGTTCCGTCATAAATATAATATGAACGATTTACAGTTTGATAGTTTGGAGAAATAACAATACCTTTTACTGTAACGGTATCGTTTAATCTGTCAGGTTTAAGGTCATTATTGGCGTCAATTCTCGCGTCAGCAATTGACATCATATTGGTTTTGTAGGCAATAATACCATTATTTGTAATAAGAGCAAAAATCTTAAATGTTCCGTTTCCGTTATCAACAACGGCTATATCGGCAGTTGCATTGGCATTTGTCACATAAGTTTTGGAAGTGCTTATTGAAAGAAATTGAGAAGGATAAACTTCTGATTTAGTAACGTTGAATACTCTTACAAAGCTACCTTCAACAGGATCGTTTTTGCCTGCAACGGCAATATATTTAGCGCCGTTGGAAGCTGACTGCCAGTATTTAACTGTATGCCATCCGGTAGAGATAACGCCGCCATCAACAGCGTTAACAAGCGTACCGGTTGAATTGATATGTGAAACAGAAGTACCGGCTCCGTTAACCCATAAATCGGAAGCTAATCCCGTTGTTACAGGAGAAATACCGCCTCTTGCCAAACCGGATGCGGAAAGAGTTATGCCTGTACTTTTTGTAAAATTAATACCGTCTGTTGTTGTAAAAGTTTCAATTCTTGAATTACTGCTGCCGCTTACATAAAGGACTGTATTTGCTCCGCTGCCTGTTACAGCAAGCGCATCTCCAACTCTTGCAGTTACATCACCGCTAAAAGCAACTGTAGGAACAGATTTTTCATCTGCCCATCTGTAAATTTTCAGGCCTGTACCAGCTGTGGTAAGATTTGTTGTATAAATTGCGCCATCAGAAGCAACTCTAACTATATTCAGTAAATATGTTCCACCTGAAAGAACGCCACCCAATTTTAAAGTATCTAATTGAGCGCCCGTGCTTGCGTCAATTATATAAATAGCGGGAGTTGTACCCGTTCTGGTAGCCACAAGCAAGTGATTTGTTACAGGATTGTAAGCCAAACCTCTCGTTTTATCATCGTTTGTTAACCAGGAATAATCTCCATTGTTTTTTTCCCACAGTTTTACAGTTTGTGAGTAAACTGAAGTACTTAAAAGAACGGATAGTACAAATAGAAAAGTAACCTTTTTTAACATAAGAACTCCGGTTTGTGTTAATTAATAATAGCTTTTAACTGTTAATTAAATTTATTTTTCTTCTGTAACAATAAACGAATCGCTAAACTCAGAATCTTTCCATAATTCATTTCTGTAATTTTCGGCTTCCTGTTTTGTATAAAACGGGGCAATTTGCACTACATACAAATTAACCGATTTACTGAAAATAACTCTTATTTCTCTCTGGATTTTTGTTCTTGCATTATTAGCAAAGTGATTGGCTTTTTCAAGTGTGTTGTATGCCCCAATTTGCACTATAAAAAGAGTATCCCGCGTAGTTGTAACGGGGTTTTCTTTAATTTGAGTTTGAGGCTGGTTTTGGGGTTCGGGTTTTGCAATTTGCGTATCAACGGTATCTCTTGTTTGAGTACTTTCTCTTGTGGTTTCCTGCAAAGACGAACACCCTGTAATTAAAATAGATAAAAGAATGAAAAAACCTAGAAAAAACTTCATTTTCATTTTTGACCCAATTTTTATTTAAGGTTTATTAATTTAACAATAATTATTAAAAAAGAAAATTATTAAATTGTAAAAAAAACATTATCATTTTAAAGCTGTTAAAAAAGCGGTTATTTATCCTAAAAATAGGCTCTTACTTCCGCCCGCGCCGTATGAATTGTAGCTCCGCCTCCCTGATTTCGTCCTTCATAATTTACCGACGAAAGGAGGTTATTTGCAAGTTTATAATCAAAACTTAGCCTTCCAAAATAGTTTTTACCCAATAAATTACCCGATGTAATTTCAAAAGGTATATAGTTGTCATTTGTTTTTCCGCCAAGTTCATCCCTTTCAAATTCTATTCTCAAACGTCCATCGCCGGCAAATGATACATTCAGTCTTATTAACTGCGAATTAAGATTTATTGTGGTTGGTTTTGTGGGAAAATTGTCTATACTTTGGCCAACCTTAAACTTGAAACCCACTTCTATGTTCTTTTCCGGTCTGTACGAAAAATCGGAGGTAAGACTCGAGTTGTTTACAATCATATTCCTGTTGGAGCTTGCGCCGGCAAGTATGTTGTTATCTTCATATAAAATATCCGTCTGGTTGCTTATTTCTTCAACCATTTTAAAATTTATTCTTACGCTTCTTTCTCTGTAATATCCTCTTTCGGCGGAAGTATAATACTGGCTTAGGCTTTTTCTTTGTGAATATCTGAAGCGGAAAGAGAGCGCCGGATCGTTTTCAAAAAGAAAAACATCCTGTTGAACGGTATTTGAACCGTGTATTGTGTTTTTTTCATTCTGGAAGGTATTAAGCTTAAGGAGGTATATGTTTTTTAAATCCGTATCAGTACTGTTTTCTTCAATTTTCCACGATGTTTCGCTTGTAACAGATTTAAGTATTGTATTCATTGTGCCTGTTTTGGCAAAATCTCCCCATTTTATTTTCCATCTTGTGCTTGTTTTAAGGTCAATAACAGGGTATAACTCCTGGGTTGGAACTGTGGTTACAACATAATCTCCATCAAACAATGTTGGCTCAAACTCATTCTCGTCCGCTATGCCATTGTTGTTTAAATCGCCCAAATACTTATAGTTACCTGTCCCCTGCTGAACCCGGACAAATACTTTTTCCAGTTTTGCGGATTTTTGCGTTGATACTTCATAATATAAATCGCCATCAAAAAGCCTGTTCCAGAAATTGAATTTTGTCTGGGACTTTATAAGTATTGTTTGTGTGTTTAATTGCCCCTGTGTTTTATATGCGTCCGAATAAGTTTTTTCTCTTAATGTAAATTTAAGATTAGTGTTTACTTCTTTTACTCCCGCATAACCAATTTCCACTTCTTCTCCGGTGGAACGTGATTCATTTACCAAAACTCCGTTAAGCGGCAAATCGTCTTTCCTGAAAGAATACTTCGCCTTGATTTTTACTCCATAAAGGCTGCTTACTTCAACAAACGGATCGTACTCCTGATAGCGCAGACTGCTTGAAAGCAATGAATCCGTTATTAGTCCGTTATCTTTTTTATCCTCTGCCAGAAACTCAATTCCGGGTTTGAATATACTGCTGATTTTATAAAACATACTTGCCTTGTGTTTATACCATTTACTTACTAAAGAAACGTTATCGGTAGAGACATAATCAAGATTATATTCAAAACTGCTGTTTTTATTAGCTTCAACAATTACCGTATTATTTAGTCTTTTGGAAACAAAATCATCTCCTTTTTTTAGGTAACCATAAGAAAGAGATAAATTAACCGGTTGAATTGGCTGTGCTTTTAACGAAAACTCGCGTAATCTTTCATCTCCTGTTTCTGTTGTCTGAATATTGTAATCTCTGTTAAATTCAACGGAGTTTAGTCTGTCCGGAGATGTAAACGCGCTTTGTACATATCTTTCCTTATAGCTGAAACCATATTTACCGAAATCCGTATTGCCAATTTTTAACTGTTGCGGATTAAGATTGATAAAAAAGTTTGCCGCAATACCGTTGTTATCGTTATCGCCAACTGACGAGAGTCTGTTTTTATCCCAAATGCTGCCGGCAAATTCCACATTCAGGTATAAATCCTTAGTGGGATTTCCTTCTATAAGAAGATTACCTATTTGTTTTAATTCCGGCATTGGTAGAAAGATAATAGGATTATAATTACCCGCTTTTATACCTACAAATTTATAATTGCCAAGACTTTCTTTTATGTAATCTCCAGTTGACTCGCCCACATAGCTGAATGAAACATTGTAAATTGCTTCGGCGCTCCCCGGAGAATAATAATAGTAAGTGTAAGCCTGGCCGCTAATAGCAGTATCTATTTTGCAGTAAGAGCCTTTTCTTTGCCCGAGTGAATCAAGATCCGCGATGGAGATACCGGTTTTAACGGCTTTTTGTCTGTCGTTACCGGCGGCGGCAAGTATCTTTTTATCAGAATCGCTTAAGGTAACATCAATTGGAGCGTTTGGGTCATCTCCTTCCCGTAGGTATTGGAATTTAATGCCGAGTTTATTATCCATTAGTTTTGTTTGAACGCCCGAAGCAAAAAAGTTTCTGGAATATTGTTGGGAAGAATATTGGAAATCAATTGTAATTCTGCTGGCTGAAGTAATAAGCCTTTTTGTTGTAAAGGTAACCTGAGCGTTTGAATAATCTATTGTATAATCGTTTGCTTCGCCGCGTTTCATTTCTTCCCCGTCAAGGTATACTTTTTCCGTACCGGCAATAATAATTATATCCTGTTCCCCATTAACTCCGCTAAGTTTGTAAGGCCCCTGAACTCCGTCAGTCCCGTTGAATTTATTGTTGTTGTATTTGCCTTTTGAATTTGCAATTGCAAAATACGCTTCCGTACCCGCGTAATTAAACTCTCCGCTCAAGCCCTGTAATTTCCTGTCAACGTTGCCAAACTCGCCGGTTTTTTTTGTCAGCACATAATCGCCAAAAACAAGCGCCGCGTTGGGATGTTTAATTTGAATGAATACTTTGTCAAGTTCGTCCAGTCTTTCAGTGTTTCCTTCCGGCTGAATAGGCTGGTTTTCATCCGTAAGGGCCGCAACAAGTTCAATATTATCCGCAAGCTTGCCTGCCAACTGTAACCGGAACCCGCTGTTGAGAGAAAAATCCTTTGTTGTGCCAACAGTAAAGCCACGGACTATTGTTCCGCTTTTTTCTATGCCTTTGCCAAAAATATTTTCGCTTGAAAAGCCCTTTGATTCTTCCTGCACAGCACGAAGAGTATCCTTTGTTTTATCGTCATATCTTGTGACAAGCGAACGGTTTTTGTACTCTTTCTGTAATGATAATCTTACTGCTTTATACGATACAATTACGGTATCGTAAATAGAATATGGCAAGGAATCGCTGAGCGACAATGATGATTCGGAATAATGTATTCTATATTGGTTAAAAGCAAGTATCTTGCCTTTTAAGCGAATTGTTTCGCTAAAGGGAATGATTGATATTTGAGAAAGAAGATACTTGTTATCCAACCGTATAAGAAAAGTATCCGATACCGTTTTGGTATAATATCCTTCCTGCGCATAAAGAGATGTATGAGCAAAGATTATTAGTATGGGTATCAGATAATATCTTAATTTCAAGATTTATTTTTATTTTGTAAAGAAATAACAAGTGTAACTAAACGGTAATTCAAAATAAAACTCGTCAACCGAAAAGTAAATGTATAAAAACATGCTGTTTAGCAAAAAATAGACTTGGAATGAATTCCTAATAATTGTAATTTGTTATGGGTTAATTAGCGTAATGGGGTGTGGGAGTCTTTCCAAATAAAATATAATGCTTCAATCAGCAAAGTATTTACTTGGTATTTTATTTAATTTATGAGGGAAAATTTAAATGACCAGTGTAACTTTGTGTAAAAACTGTTTGTTTCCATTAATGGAAAACCAACCAGCATCAAACGGAAATTGTCACGTTTGCAATTCTCCGGAAACCTACAAACACATTATTAAACCACCCGACTTGGAAAAAGTCAATCAACTTATTTCCGAAACAAAAGAACGAGGGAAAAACTCCGAGTACGATTGTATTGTGGCCTGGAGCGGAGGAAGAGACAGCACATGTATGCTATATGAGCTTGTTACAATACATAAACTGCGCTGTGTGGCTGTTTTCGGCAAAACGCCTTTCACACCCAAAGATATAATTGATAATGTTCATAGAATTGCGAACAAATTGAATATCAAATTAATTGAAGTTGATACTCACAAGAATCATAAAAAGATAGCTACCTTTTGTTTAAAGGAATATATAAGAACAAAAATACCTATTCTCATTAATCTGGCATGCGCGCCTTGCAAGTATATAAACAATACTCTGTATGTATACGCCAAAAAATTGAAAATAAATACAGTCATATCAGGCGGCAACAGGTTTGAATATATTCCGGCTGGCCCGGCTTCAATTAACGTAGGCAATTCCGAAAACCGTTATTCGGTTTCTTCTATGATCAAGGATGTCTTTTCAAGGTTATTCAAGGGTGTCGGCGTAATAGCTTCATCGCCTGTTTTGCTTAGATACCTGGTTACTTTTTTTAAAGCTGCCATTTTATATGTAAATCATTACTCAATTTATTTAAGGATGAAATATCCCAAAGTCGGCAGATTTGATTACTACCATTATGCTGACTGGAATGAAAAAAGAATTGAAGAAATATTAAACATAGTTGGGTGGAAACTTCCAAAGGATTGCACTTCTACCTGGCGCGCGGATTGTGTTTTTGATGCTATTAAAAATACCGCTTTCAGAGACCAGGTAGGCTTTACATACGGACAGGCTTTGTACAGCAACCTTATTAGGGCCGGTAAAATGACTCGTGATGAAGGATTGGAAAAACTAAAAAAAGAAAACATCTCTCAAAAGCGTCTTTCGGAAGCGTTAAAATTATGCGGACTTCCTGAAGACAGTTTGACTGTTTAAAAAAGAACAAGGCTGTTTGAAATACCGTAATCAGACAGCCTTGTTTTTTGTATTAAGAATTTTTGCTTTCATTCATATCTTAACGCTTCAATTGGGTCTAAATTAGCGGCTTTATATGCGGGGTACGTGCCAAATACTACACCAACAAATACGCATAAACTCAAACCGATAAGAATCCAGTCGTACGGTATGGCCGCGGTCGCGTTTAGGAATGAGCCTGCTATATTGCCAATTCCGATACCAAGCGTAATACCAATTACGCCGCCAAACAAACAGAGAATAATTGCCTCAATAAGAAACTGTATAAGCACCTGCATCTTTTTGGCTCCTACTGCTTTTCTTACACCTATTTCTCTGGTTCGCTCCGTTACAGAAACAAGCATGATATTCATAATTCCAACTCCGGCAGCAAGTAACGCTATGATGGAAATTACCATGGCTCCTATTTTTACACCGCTTGTTATATCGTTTATCTGGTTAAGAATAGATTCGTTGCTGTAGATGTCAAAATCATTGTCTTCGCCAGCCTGTACTTTTCGTATGGTGCGCAAATATCCAATTGATGTTTCAATCAAATCGTTATAATCCATTTTGCCATACGATTGAACTGTAATATCAACCGAGTTACCTGTCTTTCCATACATATTCTGAAAAGTTGTAATAGGTACAAGAATAAAATTATCCTGCGATTGTCCGAAAATCTGAGGCCGTTCTTCAAGAACGCCAATTACCAGCAGCCTTTTTTTCTCAGTAGTTACATATTGCCCAACAGGATTTATGTTATGGAATATCTTATCGAAAACATCATGACCTAAAACACATACATCCGTTGAGTATTTTTCATCGTTGGCGGATATTTCCCTGCCATTATCAATGCTGGCATTGTATGTCTTGAAAGCGCCTGTAGTTAAACCAACAATTGCAACATTGGGGTTCGTTTCCTTATTTCCGAATTTAATAATCTTTCCCCCTTCATCAAGCTCGGCTCCAACATGTTTGGCCTGATTGCCTAAAAGCTCTTCAAGCCTGTAAAATTCAGTCATTGTAATGTCTTTCCTGTTTCTGAATTTCTTCCAGCTATCCGGGCCGCCTGTATGAATTGCTGGAAATTTCTGAATTGAAAACGTATCTTTATTTAACATAGAGACTCCGTTTTCAATAGAGTTCTGTAACATGGTAATTATTGTCATAATTACTATTATGGAAAATATTCCAACAACTATTCCAAGTACAGTCAGCGTGGTTCTGAGTTTATTTGTTCTCAGTGACTGAAAAGACATTTTAAAAATCTGGCTTAGTTCCATTAAGTCATTTCCCGATTTATAAAGCTAAAATATAGTTTTATTCAAATCTTAAAGCTTCAATAGGATCGAGGTTCGAAGCTTTATATGCAGGATAAGTTCCGAAAATAATTCCAACCAGAATGCAGAGCCCAAGGCCAAGCATAACCCAAAGAACAGGAATGGTAGGTTTAGCATCCAAAGCCATTCCGGCAATATTGCCTACGCCTACCCCCAAAGCGATACCTATTATTCCGCCTATCAAACAAAGAATAATAGCTTCAATAAGAAATTGCAAAAGGATACTGCTTTTTCTGGCGCCTATTGCTTTTCTTACTCCTATTTCCCTTGTACGTTCAGTAACGGAAACAAGCATTATATTCATAATTCCAACCCCTGCGGCAAGAAGCGCAATAAATGCAATGACCATTGCCCCTATTTTAACATATTTTGTAATATCGTTTATTTGAGAAAGCAAAGATTCGTTACTGTAGATATCAAAATCGTTCTCGGCGCCGGCTGCCACTTTTCTTATTGTACGCATATAACCTGTAGCGGCTTCAATTGTTTCATTATAATCCTGCTTACCAAAAGTCATTACAGTAATGTTAATGCTGTTTTTATATTTACCATATATCTGCTGGTGCGTGGTTAATGGAACAATGACCATATTATCCTGGCTTTGACCGAAAATTGAACCGAGAGACTCAAAAACGCCAATCACCTTAAAAGGTTTTCCATCAACTCTTATATCCTGCCCAATGGGATTAATATTCGGAAAGAGTTTATCCGAAACATCTTTACCTAAAATGGCAACGTTGTTTGAATAGTCGAGATCATTATTTCTTATTTCCCTGCCATATTCAACCTTGAAATTATTGTTTTTCAAGGCTTCGGGAGTCATACCTGCAACGGGGACGTTTGGGTTTGTTTCTCTGTTATAATACTTTATTATTTTGCCGGATACCCATCTTTCGGCTCCAACATATTTAGCCTGAGTAAGCATATCCTTCAATCTGTAATAGTCTTCAATTGTAATATCTTTTCTGTTTCTGTACTTGTCGTTATGTCCGCCATCCATAATTGGCGGATATTTTTGTATCTGGAAAGTATTTTTAGCCAACTGCGAAACGCCATTCTCAATAGAGTTTTGCAGCATTGTAATAATTGTCATAATTACAATTATGGAAAAAATACCTACAACTATTCCAAGTAAAGTAAGAGAAGTTCTTAATTTATTCGATTTAATTGATGAAAAAGCAATTGCAATGGTTTCCAATAAATTCATTATTCATACCTCAAAGCGTCAACAGGATCCATTTTTGCGGCTGTATATGCGGGCGCAAAGCCTGCCACAACACCTGTGATAAGTGAAATCATAATAGCAAGAATAACGGCATCGTACTGGATTGACGTAGGTAAAATATTGTTTACAATTTTACTTAAGATCACCGCTATTAAAAGTCCTATTAAACCCCCGAACAAACAAATAAATGAAGACTCAATTATAAATTGTCCCAATATACTTCTACGCGTTGCGCCAATTGCTTTTCTTATTCCAATTTCCTTTGTACGCTCCTTTACCGAAACAAACATGATATTCATTATGCCTATTGCTCCCACAAAGAGAGAGAGACCTGTAATAAACAATCCCGCTATCTGAATAACGCCCACTGTCTGATCGAAATTTTTCTGAATACCTTCCTGCTGGTTAATGGAAAAGTTACTTTCATCTCCAAATTTAATACCTCTTACCTGCCGCATTAAAGCTTCGGTTTCTTCTTTTGTTTCCTGAACCATTGTAGGGTTTGGAGCGCGCACATTTATTGTAATACTGCGCGTATTACTGTTAACAAAATGAGCGAAAGCCGAACCTATAGGAAAAAACACTTCCTTATCAGGGTTAAAACTTCCCATCAAAAAACTGCCTATTTCGCCAAGAACGCCAATCACTTTATAATCTATTCCGCCAATTTTTACAACTTTATCCAGCCCGTCTCCGCGAGGGAACAGGTTTTTGGCAACATCATTACCAATAACCACAACATTCCTGTTCGAGTTGCTTTCAACTTCCGTAAAAAATCTACCTTGCGCGAAAGAGAAATTTGTGGTCTTTACATACTCGGCGGTTGAACCTGTGCAAATTACACTGCTGACAGACTGTTCTCCGTATTTGATCGTCTGGTTTGTCCATATTGTAGGAGCAATAGCAAGCGGCAATTTGGCCAATGATTTATACTTGTTATAATCATCCATTGTTATGTTTTTTCTGGCTCGTATCTTCCACCAGTCCGTATTAGAAAACCAAGCCCATTTATCCACATAAAGCACATCCGAACCCATTGCGCTTACACCGTTTTGAAAAGCTCTGTCAATTCCTTTTATGGCTGTAGACATAACCACAACCGAAGTAACGCCAATTACAATGCCAAGCATAGTTAAAACAGAACGGGCTTTATTGGCTCTTATTGCTCTGAGAGCAATAAAAAAGCCTTCTTTCATTTCGTAAGCAAATTGTTTCACTTTATTTTCTCCTGTTTTAATTATGATACGGAGTATAAAGGTTTTGCAGTCGGGATAATTCTGTTATCAACATTTTTATCCTGCTCTATAAGACCGTCCTTTAACCTTATTATTCTTTGCGCATGGTCGGCAATATATTCTTCGTGTGTGACAAGAATTACAGTATTGCCATGTTTATGAATTTCGTTGAACAAAGCCATAATTTCCTCGCCGGTTTTAGAATCAAGGTTGCCCGTAGGTTCATCGGCAAGAATGATGGATGGCCTTGTAACCAAAGCCCTTGCTATTGCTACGCGCTGACGCTGCCCGCCCGAAAGTTCGTTTGGTTTATGATGAATGCGCGATTCAAGCCCAACATTAATTAAGGCCTGTCTTGCTCTTTCACGTCTTTCAACTGCGGGAACACCCGCGTAAATCAACGGAAGCTCAACGTTGTGGAGGGAATCCGAACGAGCCAACAGGTTGAACGTCTGAAAAACAAATCCAATTTCCTTATTCCTGATTTTAGCAAGTTCATTATCACTCATGGCGCTTACATTATGCTCTTTAAAATCATATTTGCCAGAAGTAGGAGTATCAAGGCAGCCAAGCATATTCATTAAAGTGGATTTACCGGAACCGGACGGCCCCATTATAGCGACATATTCGTTTTTATCAATACGTAACGATACATCTCTGAGCGCGTAAACTTCCTCTTCGCCAACCTGGTATAACTTAGCAATATGTTCGATATTAATAATATTCATTGTCTGATTCCGTTTTATTTTTTATCGGTAAATGATTTCTTTTTATCATCTATTTTTACTACTGCGCCGTCATACAAATCCCGCGATATGGCTTTATAATTTCCGCTTACCACAGATTCGTTTCCGTTTAATCCTTCCTTTATTTCAATGTAATTGTCATCGCTTATACCTGTTTTTACAGGTTTTTCCTTGGCTATTCCGTTTTGTATAAGATAAACTATTTCCTTAACTTCATTGTCTTTTTTCTTTACAATTTTGTTTGGCTGGTCGGCATCTTTACTGTCGGCAGGTTTTCCTTCACCAGGCTGTCTTGCTGTTACGCTCTGTATTGGAACAGCCAAAACATTCTGTTTTGTTTCGGTTTCAATTGAAGCATTGCATGACATGCCAGGTCTTAATTTTTTGTCAGGATCAAAAAGTTTTATTTTAACTTCAAAATTGACAACCTGTTCCTGTGTTCCTGTTCCTGTAGTTTTGGCGCTGTTGCCAATTTCCGAAACAACGCCTATAAATTCCTGCTTGCCAAACGCGTCTACTTTTACTCTCGCGGTATCGCCAATGGAAACAAGTACAACATCATTTTCATCTACATCAACAGTCGCTTCCATGTTTCCCAGATCGGAGACGGTCATGATATCAGTACCCTGGCTGTAACCGCTTCCCAGAACCCTTTCGCCAAGTTCAACATTTAACTGGCTTACAGTACCATCCATGGGAGAATAGATTGAAGTTTTGTTTAGCTGTTCCACGGATTCCTTAAGAGCCGCAGCGCACTGGTTTACGCCGGCCTGAGCTGATTCATAATTAGCTTTTGCCGCAAGATACGCGCTCTTTGCTGATTCAAGATCGGAATCGCTTGCAAGTTTTTTGTCTGCAAGCCCTTTCATCCTTGTATAATCGGAATGAGCCTTGTCTAACTGGGCTTTATTCATTGCCTGAGACGCTTTTGCGGCGGATATAGCCGCTTCGCTTTTTTGTTTTGCGGCAACATAGGCATCAGCTTTTATTTTAATTAATAATTGCCCCTTTTTAACGCTGTAACCTTCTTTAACAGGCAAAGATACTATCTCTCCTGTAACTTCGGGAGTAATGGCAACTTTAAATTCGGAATTTATTTTTCCAGTCGCGGTAACGGTCTGAGTGATATTTCTTCTCATCACTTTTTCGGTAGTAACAGCAATTATCTCCTTCTTATTTCCGTTGAGAATAACCAGTATAATAACAGCTACAAGCAGCATGCCTATCCCGCCGAATATATAAAGTTTTTTTCTGGATTTGTTTTTGTTCCCGTTTGCCATTTATTTATCTCCTTAGTAAATAAAGTTATTCAAATTTGTTATAATCTAATATTCCCAACAAATACTTAATCTGCGCTTTTAGTTTTGCATAATTATATTGGGTGGTTACCAGATTGGATTGTGCTGTTGTATAATCTGCGATGGCAGATATTACATCAAGTAAAGTACCCGAACCCAGGGAATACTTTTCTGTTACAATTTTTTTACTTTCATCCGATGATACTACGTTCTTTTTACAAACCTCTATCTGTTTTTCAGTAGCCTGCAAATCGAGATAGTTTTTCTGGATGTTTAATTTTATAGTTCTTTCCAAATCGGAAAGGTCAACTTCCTTATTCATAGCGTCTGCTTTTGCCGCCTGTACTTTGTTATCTACGGACCAGCCTGAAAAGATTGGAATACCCAAAGTAAGTCCAACAGAATATCTCTTGGTATCAAATAAGGAAGATATGTCATTAGAACTTAAACCGAAAGACATAGAATTTGTAAGAGTAGGCAAATGTCCGCTTTTAGCCTGTACAATACTTTCGTAACTGTTTTGTAAATCCAGCTTTAAGCTCTGATAGTCTGATCTGTTTTTTAATGCCTTGGCTACAAGATCAGCTATATCAGAATAGTCTTTAGAAAAATTAATTCCGGTATTCAGTTTGCTTGAATCAACATCGGTTATAGTATAATTTTCGAGCACATCAATTCCCAGATAATAAAGCAAATTGCTTTTTGATGTTTCATAGGTGTTTTTTGCGGTAACAAGCAATAATTCAGCGTTGCCAACAACATATTGTTGTTTGTATACATCGGCCAAAGTGACTGCTCCAAGTTTATTCCTTTCGGAAATAGTTTCGAGGTTCTTTTGCTGAGTTTTAAGATCCTCTTCCTTAACTTTAACAAGGGCTTCGTTATTTACAACATCGTAATAATAACTTATAGTATTGAAAACAATATCCTGTTTTAATTTTTCAAGAGTAAGCTTTGCGGATTCGTATGCGTTTTTTGACTGATTCATGGCAGATATATTTGCAAGGCCATCGTATAAAGTCCAGCTTGTATTTATACCGGCGTTATAAGAACGGGTTTCGTTTGTTCGAACGGCTATATTTCCACCATAAACGCTGACCGACCCGCCGTTTTTACTTTCGGTACGATCCCAGCTCCAGCTGCCATTTGCGCTGACAGAAGGTAAAAGTTGTCCGTATGAAGTCTCGGCCGCTTTTTTTGTTGTGGCAAGAGTATTTATGGATTTCTGGATTGTCGTGTTTCTTTGCAGAGCGATATTTATTGCATCTGTTAAAGAAAGGACTTTCTGTCCATACGAGATACTTGTTGCTAAAATTAAAATTAGAATTACTCTTGATGTACGTTGCATTATCTGCTCCATTTCTTTTTAATTTCTGTTTCAAAATTAGTTAATTAAAAACTACATAACGGCTTTTATTTATAAACGGCAAAATAAATATACCAACGGCCTATTATTAAGATATATATTGATCTTTAATTTTAAGTAAATAAGCGTAGGCTTCTTCGTAATTATTTCCTATCTCCCCCTCAAGTATTGCTTCTTCAATTGCGGCTTTGATATCCCCAACTTTTCTGGAGGGTTTAAGGTTGCATATCTGCATAATTACGTCCCCGGTTACAGGAGATTGAAAAGCCCTGAGTTTATCTTTTTCTTCAACTTCAAGAACCCTTCTCATTACCCTTTCATAATTCTCAAGATATTTGGTAACCTTATCCATGTTTTTGCTGGTTATATCCGCTCTGCAAAGAGTAATTAAATCGTGCAAGTCATCCCCGGCAAGTACAATCAATCTTCTTATTGCCGAATCAGTTACTTCTTCGCTGGCAAGAGCTATGGGCCTTAAGTGCAGCTTTACAAGTTTGGAAACATATTCCAGTTTGTGTAGAGGGAGCCTCATTCTGTGAAAAATCATTTTCATCATTTTTGCGCCAAGGTCTTCGTGCCCGTGAAAAGTCCAGCCAATTCCGTCATAGAATTTTTTCGTATCCGGTTTTGCAATATCGTGGACAAGAGCTGCAAAGCGAAGCCATAAATTGTCTGTCATGCGCGATATATTGTCTACAACCATGCAGGTATGAAGAAATACATCCTTATGATGAAATTCTTTTCGCTGTTCAACTCCGCCAAGTTTTGCTATTTCCGGAAATATAATTTCCATAATACCGGAGTTATAAAGTAGTTTCAGCCCAATTGAAGGTTGAGGTGAAGCAATAATTTTAAGAAATTCGTCTGTGATTCTTTCCTGCGAGACTATTCTGAGGCGCTCTCTTTGTTTGCTGGCAGCAATGTTAACCTCATCTGCCACCTTAAAATTGAGAACGGAAGCAAACCTGTAAGCCCTCATTATTCTTAACGGATCATCGTCAAAAGTAATGAAAGGGTCAAGCGGGGTTTTTATTAGTCTTGCGTTCAAGTCTTCCATACCGTTAAATGTGTCTATAAAAAAGCCAAAATTATCACTATTTATAGACACAGCCAAAGTGTTAATTGTAAAATCGCGTCTTTTAATATCATCTTCAAAGGTGCCTCCTTCCACAATAGGTTTTCGGCTATCCCTGTTATAAGATTCCTTTCTTGCCCCAACAAATTCAAGATCAATGCCTTGAAAAGAGAAATGCGCGGTTCCAAAATTTTTAAATATATTAATATTTTCAACGCCAAGCCTGTTGGCAAATGTTTTGGCAAAAAGCAGACTGTCTCCAAGAACTAAAAAATCAATTTCATTCTTAACCTTACCTAAAAGAAGATCGCGAATGTATCCACCTACTATAAAAATTCTAAGGCCTAATTCTTTTCCCGTATCAGATGCCGCTCTTATAATTTCGTTTTTATCAAATACTTCTGCAAAATTGAGCATAAATTCCAATTCTATTAATTAAAATGATTTAAATATAAAATATAACAAAATTTAATTTTATATAATTCACAACAACCAATTAATTACTTGTTTTACAGAATATTAAGCCGTTTCTGTCAATTTTACAGGCAATGATTATTTGACGCTAAAAGTTGTTAAATATTGCTGTGTTTTTGTAAATATTCGGCAACAAATTTCACTTTGTTTCTAAACTCCTGTTTAACCGGAGATATTTCCGACATGGCTTCGTAAGCTTTTACTACGTATTTATCAGCTTTTGTAAACTGAAGATTCATATAAAAGTATTCTGCTATTGACAGGAGATTTTCCGGTGTAATGTTTTTGCTTTTCCCAAGGCCCGCTTTTCCCTCTAAAAATACATCCGTATCATTATACGGAATACCAAGCGCGCTGCTTAATTCCAAAAAAGCGGGAATGGCTGTATTAATTTGCCCCTGAAAAATAAGATTTTTTAATATAAGATAACGCGATACTTCATTATTAACCAGGTATTCTTTAATTCTGCCTGATTTAAGAAGCTCTTTTCTTAAAAATACAATTTTCCTGTATCGCTCGGCCGGATTTTGATCATAAATTGCAGAATATATGGAATCGGCCAAACCAAATCTATTACAAATGGAAAGCGCGTCTGCGTATTTCAACTCAATGCTGTAATAGTAATTTGTATTTTTAAAAGCGGCCAAATGTTTACGTAACACAGTGGCGGCTTTTATTGGCTGGCCTGCTTTTATCTGGCAAGCTGTTTGACCTGATAACGATGAATAATTTGAGGTCAATCTCTCCAGTTCGGTAAATATTGCAAGTGCGGTTGAGTAATCTTCATTGTTGTAATAATCCCATGCCTCCTCGGTTCGTATTGCCACATAACGAGGAGATACTTTCCTGAAAATCGATTTACCGCCGAAATAGTAAACTGCCCGGTTCTTATTAACAGGCGTCTTAATACTGTCAAGTTTACAATAAAACTCTTCTGAAAGCTTATCTATATTTTTATTGTAACAGTTCTCAAAATTACCCGTCTTGTAAAGAGTTTTAAATTTATCAATTCCATATTTATCTATCAGATATTTTACAAAAGAACCGGAATAAGCGTAAGACAAACTTGACGCATTGACAAAGAAATTCATCTGATTATTAAACAATACTGGTAAATTCACTTTGTAACCGCTTCTGTATGCATTGGCAACAACTTCATCAACGGGATTTCCGTCATAAACACCTTCAGAGGCCATTGCTATTCCTTCAATAAGCCCGGGATTAAAATAATGCGCGACTTTGAATATTGTAGTTCCAAATTCAGCGGTAAAACAGTGAGAAATTTCATGTTTAAGAGTTTGCTCCCTGCTTCCGGCTTCCGTATAAATTTCATAAAGCCAGGGTTTTGCTATATCTGCGTTACCCGCCCCCAAATATTTTTTCTTCTGAACGTCATCAATAAATACGTAAGATGTTATTTTCTTTTGGGGAGATGATTTATAAAAACCAGTCAGTACGGAGTAATAATATTCATGTTCTGCCGCAATTATCTTCCTGTTGTTTTCACTTAATAAAGGAGAGGAATAAATAACAAAATGTTCCGTTTCGGTTTTTTTGTTCAACTCTTGTTGCATTCTTGCCGGACTTGTAGAAAAACCGAACGCGGGCGATATAAAATAGAAAACCCCGGAAATAGTAAGTATGGAAAAAATATATAGCGACTTTTTTACTGTGGAAGTATTAACACCGTTTAACAGATTTACGAAAGGAATTACTCCCGCCGCGGTAAAAAAGAATGCTATAATCAATCGATATGATATCAGGTATTTGTCTATACCAATTCCTTCATCGTATATTGTACCCGGATAATACCCTATTACAGGATTATAAAAATAAACCTGTGGATAGAAGTAAATTTCCAAAAGAGCAAGAGTAATTATCAGTAACAATATAACATAACATACTATCAGTCTGAATCTTTTTAAGCTCCACAGCACAATAACTGTAACTGTAAAAGCCACGGCTACATTGGGCAGTACAAGCAGAATATAGAATAAAACACCATCAATTGTTGCTTTGGGAAAAACGGCAAGGCTTTTTATAACGCCTATCAATAACGGCAGAAAAACAATAACCGCAAGTTGTATAAAAAAGTTATTATAAAAATTACTTATTTGAGATGTGCGCTTATAGCTGCTTATAAAGAAAGGAGGAAGCAGAAAAGCGAGAAACACAGAAGTAAAAAGAGAATACTCAAAACCCAAATCGCCTATAAGCGGCAGGCTTAATAAGCCTGCCATAAAAACTACAAGAAGGAATAAATATACTGCAAAGTGATTTTTAAGATTAAGCAGTTTTAATATTGCTTTATTCCTAAAATTCAGGAGACGAAACCCGTTCAATATCGGCTCCAAGAGCTTTTAATTTTTCTTCAATCCTTTGATAACCTCTATCAAGATGGTAAACCCTCAACACTTCAGTTGCGCCTTCGGCTGCAAGTCCAGCTAAAACCAGCGAAGCGCTTGCGCGTAAATCTGTAGACATTACTTTTGCCCCTTTTAATTTTTTAACGCCTTTCACAATTGCGCTGTTTTCTTTAATTTCCACATTCGCGCCAAGTCTCATTAATTCCGGCACATGACTAAAGCGATCGACATAAATATTATCCGTTATAGTGCTGTGCGAATTACCAAGCGCCATATAAGCTATCCATTGCGCCTGCATATCGGTTGGAAATCCGGGGAAAATTGAGGTTGCAACATCGGTAGATTGAATCTCCATATCAGTAGCGTCAACATCAATTGAGTCGTCGTTATACTTAATCTTCAAACCGGTATCTTCAAGTTTTGCAAGAACGGAATACAAGTGTTTTTCCACAATGTTTTTTATTGTTATTTTGCCTTTTGTAATAGCTCCGGCAATAATAAGAGTGCCGGCTTCAATTCTATCGGGTATTGTATCTATTTCGGCTGAATGCAGTTCATCAACACCCTCAACTTCAAGAACAGGAGTATTTACGCCGTTAATTTTAGCGCCCATTTTAATAAGAAGGTTCGCGACATTTGTAATTTCAGGTTCCATTGCCGCGTTGTTGATAACAGTCGTCCCTTTGGCCAGTGTAGCGGCCATCAAAGCGTTGCCGGTTGCTCCAACCGAGGAAATGTCAAAGTTTATTCTTGCGCCCTTGAGCTTTTTTGCTTTTGCTATAATATAACCTTCACTTAATTCTATCTCAGCCCCCAGTCTTTTCATGGCTTCTATATGCAGATTTACAGGGCGCGGACCCCAGGCGCATCCGCCAGGTAAGGAGACTTTCGCGTATCCGTATCGGGCCAATAACGGGCCAAGAACATAAATTGAAGCACGCATTTTTTTTACGTGTTCATAAGGCGCAAACTGACTGTTTATACCTGAACTATCAAGTAAAAGCGTACTATTTTCAAAATTTATTTTATATCCTATACTTGTTAACAGCTTAATCATTGTGTAAACATCATTTAAGCCGGGAGTATTGGTCAGTTTGCTTACTCCCGAGGCAAGAATTGTAGCAGGCATTAATACCAGCGAAGCATTCTTAGCTCCGCTTACTTCAACAACGCCATTAAGAGGCTTGCCCCCTTTAATTACAAATTTATCCATTCTTTCCTTTTATTTTGTATTTAATGAACTTTTCCATCTTAGAATTTTTCCTCCCGTTCCGGAAAAGTAAATGGTTCTATTATTTTTAAAAATGGATGTCAGATATACGCCATCGGAGTTCGACATTTTTTCCCATTTATCTCCGTCATCTTCGGAAAACATAATATCACCGTTAGTAGTATAAGCTATCCAGCAGGTATTTCCAAGGCATTTAATTCCGGATAGCGCGTTAGTATTGCAATTTTTGTTTCTTTCCCAGCTTGTTCCCCCATCTTCGGTCACAAACATTTCATCGTTGCCAACAGTTATGCCTTTTGCCGAAGAATTGAAGTCTATTCCTTTAATGTAATTTGCCGTAAACTTTGTTATTTTATTCCATGAGTATCCGGCATCCGTAGATTTAAGAATAACACCGTTTTTGCCAACAATAAAGCCTGTCTGTTCGTCTGTAAAAACTATGTTATAAAAATAGTCGTTTTTATCGGAAAACGTTCTTTCCCAGGTTTTACCATAATTTGACGACTGGAAGATATATCCGTTGTAAGCCAGAATAAATATTTTGCCATATTTCCAGCAGCTTTTAAATGTACGCGGAGGTTCGGAAAGGTCGCCAAAAAGTTTTGTCAGTTCAATCTGGTTCCACGAAAAGCCAAAGTTATCCGTTATTAAAAGCAATCCATTCTCACCGGTTATTATGCCTTTTGCTCCTTCGGAAAATTCTATATCCAAAAGTTTTCTCTTGCCAACAGAAGGTATTGCAATATTTTCCCATGAACTGCCTCCGTCCGTAGTTTTTATTACCGTTCCCGAATCTCCGCAGGCAAAACCAAGGGAATCATCAATAAAAGCTATTGAATTCAAATCAACATCCGTAGAAGTTCTGATATGCTGCCAGACAGAAGTGTTTCTGTTAACAGGAAGTCCCATTTCTTTTATGTTTGTATCCTTTTTTGATATGTCTTTTGTCGGAATCTTCCATATTCCCGCGGCAACTTTGTATGCAATAGTACCGAACAATACAAACAACACTAACGATACAAAACCAATTGCAACAGATTTCCAGTTAACTCTTTTGGGTTTTGTTTTAATTTTTATTTCTTTTTTATTCTCGACTGTGTGGGACACAATTTTTTTTAACTTATGGACATCTTCAAGAAATTCTTCGCAACTGCCGTATCTTTTCAATATGTTTTTATCAAGAGCTTTTGTAAATATTATATCCGTTTCAGAAGGAATATCCGGCCTGATAATAGACATTTTCTGAGGAATTTTTTTCAAATGAGCTTCAAGAATTTCAAATTCAGTATGATAATCGAAGGGCGGTTTTCCAGCGAGCATTTCGTAAAAAGTGATTCCTATGGAGTATATGTCGCTTTGTATAGTGGGTTCTTCCGCTCTTACTTGCTCGGGACTCATATACATGATAGTCCCAACTTTGGCTCCGGTTTTAGTTATGCTTATTTCATTGAGAGCTTTGGAAATGCCAAAGTCCATTATTTTAGTAACCCCCTCTTTATTTATTATTACGTTAGAGGGTTTAATATCTCTGTGTATAAATCCTTTTTTATGCGCATACGAAATGCCGGAGAGTATTTGTTCAAGTATTTCTATGGCTTCGGTAATATCAAGACTTCCCTTGCGGTTAATAAGCTGTTCAAGGCTTTCGCCTTCAACATATTCCATTGCAATGCCCATGATATTTTTGTCTTCGGCAAATTCATATACCGGAACAATATTGGGGTGAGTCAGTTTTGCCTGGTTTTTAGCCTCGCGCTTAAAGCGTTCAACAAACTGTTCCTGCTTAACCGCATGGTTATGTAAAATTTTTAATGCTACATACCTTTCGAGTTTAAGATCGAAAGCTTTATATACCACGCCCATTCCGCCTTCTCCCAAAACGGAATAAATTTTATAATTTTGTACCTGACTTCCTATCATTTTAACTGCCGCAAATTATTACATAAGAAAAATTATCGGGAGCGCCTTTATCTTCTACAGCTTTTATTATTTTATCGGATGCGCATTTTAAATCCGAATTATATAATAAATCGCTTATTTCTTCATTTGTTAAAACAGATGAAACCCCATCGGTGCAAACAAAGAATTTCCATCTTTTACCCGCATCAATGAACATTTTGTCCAAATCGGCTTCAACTATTGAATCATCTCCAACAGCCCGCATTATTATATTTCGCTGCGGATGTTTTTGTGCCTGCGCATCGGTTATGTAGCCATCATCCACAAGTTTTTGTACAAAAGAATGATCTTTGGTTATACAATACATCTCACTTTCGCATAAATAGTATATTCTCGAGTCTCCTACATGTCCCCAATACGCAACATTATCCTTAATAAACAAAACCTCTGCGGTAGTAGCCATACCGGAACATTCAGGTACTGTTTGGGATTTTTCCAAAATGGCGCTGTTTGCAAATATTATGGCTTCGTGTATTCTCTGGATGTAATCTTCTGTTTTTGAATTACAAAAATGGTAAATAATAGAATCTACCGCAATACTACTTGCAACATCTCCGGCTTTTTTGCCTCCAATACCATCGCATACACACATAAGAACGCCATTATCAACTTCAGTCACTCCAACAGTATCTTCATTATAAAGACGGCGTAAACCAATTTTTGACTCGGAAATATATTCCATATTCATTAATATTCACCTTTTCCTAAAATGACACTAAAAATATTCAACTTTTTAAAATATGAAACATATTTAATATATTAAATTAATAAATTCAGTTTTTCAAATTTAAGTATGCTTGTTATTTCTCGATTATTAATGTTATATTTGTCTAATTAAAATATTTTTAAGGGTCAATGGATACATCTAATACAAAACTAAAACTACTTGTTGTTGACGACTCTGATATTGTCCGGGAAGTTCTCCGAAGATTTTTTGAGGATTATTCTTTTGAAGTTGTTACTTGTAACAATGGGCTTTCGGGTATAAAAGAAGCAATAGAACAAAAACCGGATGTTATTTTTCTGGATATTTTTATGCCGAATTTTAACGGCATAGAAATGCTGAAAGTCATAAAAACTCTTGATGAGACAAAATCAATTCCTGTAGTTGTTATTACTGCAAATAACGATAAAATTAATGTTCTTGCATCTGTTGAAGCCGGAGCCGAGAAAGTTATTGCCAAACCGCTCAGTAAAAACAATATTATTAAGGCTCTTGAAAGTATTTTGGGCAAAGATTATCTGACAAATTTAAAACTTGCCCAACTGGAAGAAAAAAGGGTTAAAGAAGTTGAAAAAACTCCTGAGGATGAAGATTCTCTTGAGATGAAACGGCATCTTGTACAAATGTTTCTGAAAACAATCAGTTACCGCAAAAGCGATATTTTAAGCGCTCTTGAAGCCCGTAACGAATTAATGTTAAAGGGACTTATGCACGAGCTGCGCGGATTGGGAACTTCAATAGGTTATCCCAAATTGACTTTGATAGGTGAATATCTGGAAGGCGAGCTCTCCAAAGACCCTATTAATTGGCGGATTGTTGATGAATATGCGCTAAAGTCCATTGAAGTGCTTAATATTATCAGGGAAGAGAACATGAAGGAGTAATTGATATTTACATGATTTTGATAAAAGGCAGACTCAAAGTCTGTCTTTTTTTGTTTAAACAAAGCATAAAAAAATCCGGGCCATTTTGTGTAATAGCCCGGATTCCAGCGGAAGGGGTGGGATTCGAACCCACGATACCCTTGCGGATATACTACCTTTCCAGGGTAGCCAGTTCAACCACTCCTGCACCCGTCCGAATTGAGTCTGCAAATATAGAAAAATATAGCGTATTCTTCAAGTAAACAATTTCTTTTTCTTTTACAGATTGAATAATTTTTTATAGTTTTCTTTTATATATCTGTCTACCCACTTAAAATACTCTTTCGCCATGGATTCCTTTATTCCTTCTTTCCTGAAAGCTTTAAGGTTTAGTTCCCCTTCCCTTATTACTTCAGCTTCAACTTTGTTAAGTTTTTGACGGATTCCTGTATTGGACTTATTCATCAGTTTTGAAATATCCATGTACTTTTCTCCCCTTCCTTCGTACGGGGGAAAAATTATGGATTTAAGGCTTAATGATAATTCACATAATGGAGCGTTGCCATTTTCAGACGCGGTTAATACTCCCGGTAATACGCCGTCTTTTGTTATCCAGACGGGAATGGTTACGGATGTAAGTGGAAAACCGATTTGGGACCACAGCGTTGTCAATGTTGGAGATTCACCTGTTTTTATTCCCTGTACTATAATTGCCGAAGTAGTTGAAGTTCTTGGTATAAAATCCTGAAACCAGACAAATTTTGTGTCATTGTAGTTTTGCGGAAGCTGTTTGGTTAAATCTGTCCTGGTAAGCGAGTGTTTTAAACATCTTGTTATATCGTTAATAAGAAAGCTGTAATCGTATTTTTCACTTTTTATTCTCTGTCTGAATACCTCTGATTCCGTAGCGAACCTGATATAACCGGCTCCCTTTGCTTCTTCGCCGCTGCATGAATAATTGGTTCTTATCAGGTAACCTTTTGGGGCAACAGATGGATCGTTAACATCGTACTTTGTATATGTAAAGTTGTTGGTTTCAAAATAAGCCGCTCCGCCATTCGCGTCAATTACTCCAAAATTAGCTTCAACTCCAAGTGGTTTGGGTAAATCTTTCAGTAATTGTTCGAACTCATCTATAGTAGCGCATTTTTGTAGCGCTGTTTTCATCAATCTGCCTTCCATATCGGTAAGCTTTGTCGTATCTTTACCTTTGAGGTTGTAAGAGGCCGAATTCATTACGGCAAATCCGGCGGAGTTAAACCCGCCCCAGACTTCCTCGCCTATTTTATCATCAGAATTGACAAGACCTATATAAGAATATTTACCATCGTTAAAAAACATTAACCTGTTTTGAATGAAATCGCTATCCCTGTTTTTAAGTAAAAGAGGTCTTCCGTCTTTTGTCGCTTTACCTGAAACTATTGCCGTAGTACAGGCATTTACCGGGGAAGATAAAAAAACAGTTAATGAAAAGAACACTGACAGCAAAAAACTCTTTTTCATTGGAATACCTTTTATCATAGTAAAAAACTTATGTGCAACTTAACAATTTATGTAATTATATTAAACTAATATTTCCGCCGTTTTTTAACGAAAACATCAGTTGACATAAAAGGTTCCTTTTACAACATTGTTTTCACGGTTTGAGTCGTTTAATTTGTTTTCAGGATCCAAATAAATAGTATAGTTGTGAGCTCCTTTTTTTGAAGGTTCATACCTGAAAAAGAACTTCTGCTGAGTATAAGATTTTGATATACCGTTAAGGCAGTAATTCCTGAATATTATCTTATCATCCACGCTAACATATATCCAGTATTTTGTATTTATTGATTCTTTTAATTTAACTTTATTTACAATCTCCAATGTTAAGTTGCAGTATACGCTCTTATCGGGGTTGTAGTTAAAATTCAAGACCGCCAAATCGACAGCGTTTTTTGTTTCTGTACCGCCAAATTCAAAAGGTAAAATTGCGGAACTCTTTTTTCCCGTTGGATAGCTTTTGAATTTTTGTGAAGTAATGGCGTTTATTACAGCCTCATCACAGCCATATCCGAGCCCCTTAATAAGCTGATACCCCGCGTAATTACCGTTTTCATCTGCAAATAGTTTTACAAAAACCCGGCCTGTAATATTGTTCTTTTTTGCTTCTTCGGGGTATTTAATGGCTTTACGTATTGGTTCGAATACAGATCTATCCAATACAGGCATGTTTTCATCGTATAATGTTCCCTCGGAATTATTATTTACAAAATTGGCTTTATATTTTTGTATTCCTACATCTTTTATTTGCCATCCGTTTTTAATTGTTTTGTTTTTATTAATAAACACATTTATTTCATAAAATTTAAGGCTTCTGACTTTTACTCCGTTTACTTTACCCGCTTTTACGTCAAAGATTTTATTATTATCTTCTCTTTTATTAAAAAATACTTTGTCTTTCTTAAAATTATAGTCAATATCCTGGTATCCTAATGGATTCGATCCCACCCCATTATCAACCAATGCGTCCGGCCTCAGTATATAGCTTGCCTGATCTTTGTTGTCTATAATTAAGTATAAATAAAAACATTGATATCCGGAGCCAAAAAGATCATATACTACGCTTGCAGGCAGTATTTTATCCATCGTTCTACGGAAAGCGGCGGTATCAAGACTGATTGTCGCTTTCTCGCTTAATTCTTCATCAAAATAGCCCCAATGTGGAGTATTTTTAGAATTATTATGTTCTGTTGAGTTATCCTGTTTCTTTTCATACTTGTTGTTATTACAACCCAACATTAATAAAGCCCAAAGGATAAAGGATAAAAAAACTAATTTTTTCATTTTGAGTTCTCCTTTTTAATAGGTTTCAGCTTGTCCGCCAACCCTATAAGCCGGCATATTGTTCATAATTAAATTCATTTCCCTTGTTTGTGTTTGAACTCGCTCATACGAAACTCTGTAAGCTTCGCGCAAAGTTCCAACTTCGGTTCGCATTTTTTGTATTTGCCAAAAAGAAAACATAATTATAACAACCAGAATAACTGCCATTCCATAGCTTACAAATACTGAAATTGGCTTGTTAAAGCGGTTATATAAAGGTTGTGGAGCCCTTTCTTTTATTGAAGAAAAAATACGTTGTTCCAATTCCTCAGGAAAAGCTTCCTTGTTTTTACTTATTTCATATTTTATCATATTTTGCTGTTTGAATTCATGTCTGCAGTTTTCGCAGACCGAAATATGAGCAAATAACGAAGCTTCCCTTTCTTTAGGCAACTCGTTGTCCATATATTCGCTAATCATTATATCGAATACTTCGCAATTTATATCTTGTTCTTTCATAAGCTCTCCAAAGTCCTTTTTAGTTTTTGTCTTACTTTGTAAATGCGGCTTTTTACAAGGTTCTCTGTAATATCCATAATATCTGCAATTTCTTTGTAGCTTAAATCAGAATATTCTTTCAGATAATAAGCTTCACTTTGTTCGCGATCCATCAACTTTAACTCGTGTTCCAAAATGGAAATCAATTCCTTGTTCTCTATCAATTCGGAAATATTCTCATCCGAAGCATTTTGTTCCCAGCAATCATTATCTTGATTATACTTGTTTATTTTTTTCCGGAAATAGCTGTATATTTCATTCCGGGCTGTTTTGAACAACCATAATTCAATTCTGCCCAAGTTCCTGATGTTGGAATAATTGTCATAAAGCTTTATAAAAACATCATGTACAATATCTTCCGCAAGCATACGCGATCTTACTATCTTAAATACATAATTATAAAGTCTTGCTTTATATTTGTTATAGAAAAGAGTAAAATCTATTATTATGTGATTTTCCATATTCATTATTTTTGTTACATTAAACAGACGCAAAAGAAAAAGGAAAGTTGCTTTAAATTATTAAAAATATTAAAAATCATCCCCAAAAGTTTTAAATTAATGTAAAAAAACAAAAAAGCGGAATTATTAACTAATTCCGCTTTTGCAAATTTGCTTTATTTAATCTTGAATTGAGTAATAAGCGAGCTCAAACTGTCCGTCAAATGATGAAGATTGTCTATATCCATAGAAATGTTTTCGATACCATCTGTACTTGCGCGGTTACCGCATTGAATTTCTTCCAGACTTTTAGTTATTATATCATTCAGTTCAGTCTGGTTTTGAGATGCTTTTGCGACCTGTTGTATAAGCTTAGATACATTGCCTGTTTGTGTAATGATGCCGTTTAACGCAAGACTTGCTTTTTGCGAAAGCGCTTTTCCGGAAGATACCACCTCCGATGTTTGTTTCATTGATTTTTGAGTCAGGTTAGTATCTGTCTGAACCTGCTTTATTATTTTGGCAATCTCTTTTGTTGCCTTGGTGGATTTTTCCGCCAGTTTTCTGACTTCATCGGCCACAACAGCAAAACCGCGCCCCTGCTCTCCTGCTCTCGCGGCTTCAATAGCGGCATTTAATGCAAGAAGGTTTGTTTGTCCGGCAATTTCTTCAATAACTTCTATAATATCTCCAATTTTTGAACTACTGTTATGTAACTCGTCAACTGTTTTTTCCGAATTGTAAACCAGATCCGCAACTTTGTTCATAGATAGAATTGTATCGTCTACAATTTTTGCTCCGTTTTGTGCATTCTCCACTGCAAGAGTAGATGAATCCTTCGCATTTTGAGCGTCTTTGGCGCTTTCGTTTACGGACTTAATCATATTCTCGACAGTCTGTGTGGTTTCGTTTGTTTTGCCCGATTGTGTCTCAAGCCCTTTTATTATTTCGTTTCGGCGTTCTGTTATCTCGCTGCTCTTGTTGTACGATTCGCCAACAAGCGTTGAAATGCTTGCAATTATATTCTGGAAATTGATGATTGCTATATTTAATTCCTTAAAAAAGTCCCCCAACGGTCCTTTGCCTCTGTCGTCAAACCTTGCTGTTAGGTTACCTGCTGCAAAATCGTAAACTATGTTCTTATTTATTTCCATATAATCTTTAAGTTTTTCAAGGTATATATGGCAGTTAGTAACAACATTAAGTTTGTTATAAATGGCAATTGCCATTTTCTCGCAGCTATCGTAACCGCAGGCGGCACAGTTTTTAAAATCGTTTTCGTTTTCCTTAAGCATGTCAGCGTAGATTTTCTTCAACTCACTGCTTGAAGGAATTTTGACCGTACGTTGAAAATTGCCGGAAAGATCCCTGTACGAACGCCTGTATAGATTATCTTTCCATTTTGAATCAATATATTCTCTTAAATCCTCACCATCGTTTTTGTGTTCTTCATATCTTTTTTGCATTTCTTCTTTTCGTTTTTCAACTGCGTATTCCAATTCATCAACGGATTTATTCCTTTTTGTTCCTGTTCCGCCATTACAGCCGTGTTCGCAATTAAGGCAATCGATAAGTACGGGAGCAATTCCTTTATTTATATTTTCTTCAAGCTGGTCAAGATAATGATATATAGTTTTTGGCCCCTCAATCTTTCTTGTAATATTAGCTATATCCGGATTATCTCTTTGTGCGGTTCGTAGTAAACCGCCGGGAGTTGAAAAAAGCACAGCTCTTTCTGCCGGAGGATTATCATAATCTGTGGCGGGGTATTTCCTAAGGTATATTTCATTTTTCTCAAAATAGGCTTGAAGATTTTTCATAACAACATTGTAGTCTCCCAGTCCGGTTTCTTCAAATTCTCTTTTTTTAGCGTTACAGGGAGAAATAAAAACAACTTTGCAGTTTGAATATTCCTTATAATATTCTTTAACCATTTTGATAGTATGCAGAACAGGACTATCGGCAGGTGCAAGATATTTTAATAATGAAGGTTTATATATTTCAATATAAGTGACAATTGCGGGACAAGGTTGAGCAATTAAACAACGCGGATTGTTTTTCTTCAGATGTTCAACATAACTTTTAATAGTAAGTTCGGCTCCAAAACTGACATCAAACACCGCTTTTACACCTATGGATTTGAGCCACCCGTTAATGTTCAGGTATTCATTTGGAAAATTTGAGGCTATTGCCGGCGCTACAATTGCTATAATGGGTACTCCCCTTTTTAAATCTGAAAGCCAGATGCCAAAGTCATCTACGCTTTTTCTTGCATTTGTTTTGCAGATATCGATGCACTCGCCACATCCGATACAAAGATCCGGATTTACTGATACGTGATTGCCTGTTGCGTTATTACAAAATTTAACAGGACAAACAGAAATACATTGATGACAGTTAATACATTCGGATTCATCAACTTCAACAATTTGTGAAAGCATTTTGGGGCCTTTTAGTTTTGTTTGTTTTTATGGTGCAGGATTTATACCCGATTTAGAGAATGGTTATTTTCAGGATAAAATATACAGCCTCTATCTATTTACCCGCTGTGTTAATATTTTAACAATTTTTTAGTAAATAATTTCTATTCGTGTGGATTATTCAATGATAATATTTTCCTCATTATATTATCGGAATATTACCTAAATAATTAAGGTATATTTAATTTATTTTCGTTTTTTTTATAAAACAAATAAAGTATTTTTATCAATAAAACATTCAGCAAATAAATTATATATGGCATTAATATGAACAAGAAAGAAATTTCACTTTTGATAATAGGTATGGAGATTCACGCGCTTGAAAGATGGAACAACGGAGACCCTTCCGGTTATCTTGAGATAAGCGATAATGATGTTGTTTATTTTGATCCGTTTCTTGAAAAAAGGCTTGACGGATTGGAAGGCCTGAAAAACCTATATGAAAGCCTTAGAGGAAATGTCGATGTTGATTCTTACGATTTTATAGATCCCTTGGTACAAGCTGTAGACAATATGGCGGTGCTTTCGTTTAATCTCGTTTCAAATGTTAAAGATAAAAAATACAAATGGAACTGTACGGAAGTATACCGGCTAAATGACGCCGGGCAATGGAGAATAATTCAAACCCATTGGTCGTTTACCAAACCGAGCATATTATAAATTGCGGCTATTTCAGGAGAAGCATTTTGTTGACAACTGAATAATTACCTGCCTGAAGTTTATAAAAATAAACGCCGGTAGCTATGCCTGTTCCATTAAAGCTTATATTGTATTTGCCGGCTTTTTTATTTTCGTTTACAAGCGTTGATATTGTTCTGCCAGTAAAATCGTATACTGTGAGTTTTACAAATTCATCTTTCGGGATGGAATACTCGATTATTGTAACAGGATTAAATGGATTGGGATAGTTTTGCGACAGACTGAACTTATATGGATTTTCTACAACTTTTACACCTGTTACCCCAGTTGAATTAACAGTATAGGGAGAAGATAGAAGTACTACTTGATTGTTTCTGTACGCTGCCCCTTTCAATAAAAAACTACCGGGAGTATGCGCTGTTAAATAGACTGTATCGTTAATAGTCCGTACTGTTAATGAATTATCCGAAGCTTTATATACAACGGAATCTACGTTTCTTAAAGAATTAAATAAATATGACGCCGGGATTTTTTTCGTATAACCGGTTGTAAGATTTGTAAAGGAAGTATCAGGCGTCAACCAGTTAATATCGGAATAACTATCCGGCATTGCTGAATTTAACCATGTTATTCTTTTCTTTATCCAGTTTTTCATATAATTTATTTCATCATCATAAGTTTTGCCTACGTAGGCGTTGGGCCATACGTATACTCCAAGGATATTCCATTTCTGGAAATTTCTTATTCTGGCTTCCTGTATGTTTTTTGAGGTCGTATCAATAAATGCCGAGCAAGAATCGTAACTCAGTATACTGTTTTTAATCTGATTCCATCTTTTGGATAATGCGTTAAAAAAAACAGGATCGTTGAATATTTTTCTGCACCAGAAAGGAGTAAGAAAATCGCTATCGTTTTTATAATTTACTTCCCAACCCACAGAACTTGCCGCGTTATCATAATCGGCGTTGCCGAAACCGAAGTCGAGATCCCAAACCGGGCCGTATTTCAGCCTTCCATCAACACTGTTCCTGTCTTTATATAAAAACGTACTTATTCTGTATGAATCCACATTTCTAGTAAACTCAAACATCAGGTATGTATCAATAAAAGAAGATATATCTATGAGGTCGTAATATCTGTTGAAAGGATCGGTATATGAGGATTGATATACTACATTTTCAAAATTCGAAATGAAGCTCTTTATATACGTTTTTTGTCCTAAAGTAATATCTTCCGCTTTAGGGTATACGCCTATATATGTTATTTTCTTTGAACTGTTATCCGGCGGTCTGTAAGTTGAGTTCCAGATAAAATCCGATGGGTCGGATTTATCGATTTTCACAATATATCCGCCGGTGATGTTATCGCCTGTTGTATCTTTAGTTTCAAGCTTTTTAATATTTACGCGTCCTTTCCCTCTCTTTATTTTTTCCATAAAAACATAAACGCCAATATACTGACCATTCAAGATAACTTCGCAGTACTTTGTTCGGGAAGCATAACGCCCCATATTATTTGCCAGATAAAACGCGAGCACGTTTCTTAATAAGGTTTTATCGCTATATGAGGGGTATAAAATCCAATCGTTATCGGCCGGCATCCCAAAAATTGAGACATCAAGGTTATTCCCGTTTGCGTCCCGGGTCTCAAGTCCATACGGTTTTTTAGGAAACTGTTGAGATGATTGCCCCCTTATTTCAATTCCTATGCTGCCGCTGTAAACGTTTGCCGAATCGGTAACCGAATTTCTTTTACCTTCGCCATTGTCAATAATCCGCATGTAAGCGGCAATCTTTGGTTCATCCACAATCGTTTTGCCGTATGTATTAATTGTAATAACCGGCAAATTTGATGAGGTAAAAGTAACCTGTCCGTATATGGCGGCAGCATAAAAACACAGAACAAAAACAGGAATTGAATATTTCATCTTAAATCCGAAAAGGAAATCATAATTTAATAAGTAAGCCCAAATCCATATTTAAATAACGGGTCATAATCTTTATCTCCAACGTTGATTGGAATTTGCTGCATGTTTTTGGGCCAAGTATGCGGTAATTTTCCTGTTGGTTTGTAATTACCAAGCAAAACATCAGCAACGCCGGCTCCTTCTGAACCGGGCAGCCAGGCTGCAACAAACGCATCGCATTTATCAATTATACTTGTAATAATCATTGGTCTGCCTGAAATAAGAACCGCAATTACCGGTTTCCCTGAGGCGTGAGCTTTTTCAATTACCGCTTCGTCCTCTTTCGAAATGCTTAAATCTTTTCTGTCGCCCATTGTTTCGGCATAAGGAAGTTCTCCAATAACGGCAATGCAAACATCCGCGTTACCCAGTTCCGAGGCGTCTTCGGAATATGTGATTTTTGTATTTGCGGGTACAGAATTTTGTAAGGCCTCCAGTATGGTTGTTCCGCCTGTAATCACTTTGCCTGGTTTACCCTGCCAGCTGATGGTCCATCCGCCGCATTGTATTCCAATATCGTTTGCACCTTTGCCAACAATGGCTATATTCTTTATATCTTTTGATATTGGAAGAGCGCTGTTATTATTTTTAAGCAGCACAAGCGACTCTCTTACAGCCTGTCGGGCAACTTCCCTGTTTTCTTTTGAACCTATTTTGGCAAGAAGGGTTTTATCAGTAAAAGGATGATTATACAAATCCATTTCCAGTTTTACTTTTAATATTCGTTTTGCAGCGTCATCAATTCTTGCCATAGGAACTTTTCCTTCCTTTACAAGCTCGGTCAATAAAGTTACAAATTCTATATAGTTGTTTTTTTGTCCAATGCCGTTTGGTATCATAACCATATCAATGCCGGCGTTAATTGATTCCTCAATACAATTTTTATAATCGTTTGAAAGCTGGTCTATGGCGGCCCAATCCGAAACAATAAAACCTTCAAATTTCATTTCATTTTTCAAAACATCGGTCATAAGATATTTGTTTGCGTGCATTTTTTTACCGTTCCAGCTGCTGTAGCTTGCCATAACGCTTTTTACGCCGGCTTTTATGGCTTCTTCATAACTTGGTAAAAACAATTTTCTGAAAGTTGCTTCATCGCACTCAGTGTTTCCCTGGTCGGTTCCATTTGTTGTGCCTCCATCTCCTGCAAAATGCTTGGCACAAGCCAATACAGAAGTAGCGTTCGATAAATCTTTACTCTGCATTCCTTTAACATAAGCGTAACCAAGTTCTTCGGCAAGTTTTGAGTCTTCACCAAAGCTTTCGTATGTACGGCCCCATCTTTCATTACGAGCAACCGCAAGGCACGGAGCAAAATCCCACTGGATTCCCGTTCCGCGTATTTCCTCGGCAGTAACCTTTGCCACTTTTTCCACCAGTTTAGAATCGCGTGTTGCTCCAAGACCTATATTATGAGGAAAAATCACCGCTCCATTAACATTGTTGTGCCCGTGTACAGCGTCTATGCCCCAGATAATGGGCGTTTTTAATCTGCTTGTAAGCGCAACACCCTGAAGTTCATCAAATATTTTTGCCCAGCCTGCGGGGGTAACGTCATCGGGCTCGGAATCTCCGCCGCACAGAATGGAACCAATTGAATATTTTTTTATATCATCGAGATTATTCTTTATTGCTATATAATCCACCTGGGTCATCTGCCCAATTTTTTCCTCAAGCGTCATCTGCCTGAGTAATTCTTCCGCTTTTTTATCCATTTGCTCCCTTTTTTCTTTTGGTGAACAAAATACTATTGATACTGAAAATACTGCTATGGCTATTAATAGAACCGGTATGTGTTTTGTCATGTAATGCATCTTTTTATGTTATGTAATTTAGACATTTATAATTTAAACTATTTACAAATATCATAAACAATGCCAAATTATATTATTATAAAACATACCGTTTTTAAGTTGAAAATGTCTTGCAACAATAGTTGGTTTATAATAATGATAAAACTATATTATTATTTTGATAATAGTTTTTGACAAACAGAAAACTACGCTTTGATAATTCCCGATAACTCAAATAAAATATTCAGAATAATAGTGTTTAAATTAACATTTTGATCGGTTAATACTGCAATATTTTCCAAATTATTTATTAGCTGCATAGTTTGTATTTTGGGGTATCTGTTATAAAAGCGTTTAAACGTTTCCTGGTATTCTGTAAAATAATAGTCTTCTTTTTGGGAACAGCGCAGTTTTTCAAAATCGTTAAACCAGTATATAATAAGCTTTATAACAAGTTTTAAGGAATGCACGCCTGCAATATCGTTTATGGCGTTTATTTCTTTTAAAGCGGAATGATATTTTTTGCCGAGTGAGTAGCGTAAAAAGAGTATGGTTTTTTCAAGTAGTTGCTTAAAGTCGTGTTCAATAAGTTCAAGGGCTTCGGTAACAGAACCGTTCGAAAAGGCTGAAACCGATTTTGCATAGTTTTTATCTTCGTTAAAACGGGAAACAAGCACTTCCGCTACTTCTTCGTTAGAAAGAGGCGGAAAATTGATTCGCCAGCAGCGCGAAAGAATGGTTTCGCGTAAACGCACTACATTTGATGTGGTAAGTATAAACACAACTCCCTCAGGAGGTTCTTCCAGGCTTTTTAATAACGCGTTCTGCGAGGTATCGTTCATAAGGTCGGCATCCGTTATTATTATGAACCTGTATGCCACATCATCATAATTAAGAGAAATGAATTTTTTTATTTCCCTTATGCTGTTAATCTTTATATTGTTTGCTTTGGGGATGGAAATCTTATAATAAGGGTTTTCGGTCTTTTTCCTGACTTCCTCATTGATAAGCTGGATTTCATCAGCCGAAAGTTTTTCCAACGGAGAACTTTCTTCGTTTTCGTTCTTGCCGCGGGGTAACGGAAATATTAGTTTTAGATAAGGTTCGTTAAAACATGAAATGGCCTTGGCAATTTTTTCATATTTATCGGCTGGCAGAATTTTTTTGTTTACCTGTTTTGCAAATACAAGAGCCATGCAATCTTTGCCCACCCCTGAGGGCCCCGAAAATAAAAGGGCGTGAGGAATTTTACCTGAATTGATTAGATTCTGTAATTGTTCCTTGACAGATATTTGACCGGTTACATTTTCCATAAAAAAGGGAGCCTAAAAGCTCCCGGAATTAATATTCATCTTCGTTGTAGAAATAGTCATCCTCGGCTGGATAATCGGGCCAAATGTCTTCAATAGACTCATAAGGCTCTTCAGAATCTTCCAGTTCCTGTAGGTTTTCAAGAACTTCCAGTGGAGCTCCTATTCTTTCAGCATAATCAAGTAATTCTTCTTTTGTCGCAGGCCAGGGAGCATCATCTAAAAATGAAGCAAGTTCAACTGTCCATATCATGTAACTATCTCCAGAATTTATTTTTTTGAAAAATCAAAGAAACCGGAGTTATCAAAGAAAAAGCCTGTCGGATCCTGCTTTATACCGTCATGGTGTACTTCATAGTGCAAGTGCGGACCGGTAGATAACCCGGTGTTACCAGTCTTAGCTATTATATCTCCGCGGGAAACTTTTTTCCCTGTTTTTACTAACGCTTCGGATAGATGTCCGTAAAGAGTAACATATCCAAAACCATGATCTATTTCAACGGCAAGACCATACCCGCCTCTTTGTCCGACAAAATCAACCGTTCCCTTTCCGGCTGCATAAACCGGAGAACCTTCGGCAACTACTATATCTATTCCGTCATGCATCAGCATTTTTTGTAAAATTGGGTGCATACGCATTCCAAACGAATCGCCCACCGCGCCATCCGCGGGTTTGATTGCCGGAATAGATTCAAATAGTTCCTGATTTCGCCTGATAGTATTGGAAATCTCAAAATTATTAGACTTTTCAAATTCCAGTTTCCTGTGAATTTGGTCTGCATAATTAAGAGCTTCTTTAATCTTACGCTCCGATGACGATTTGAGAAAATCTAATGAATTATCGAAAGAACCGCCGCCTGTGCCAAGTTTTCTTTCATCAGCAGATATTGGGGGTAAATTTGCCGCTATTCTTAATTCATTATTATACTTAGACATGCTATCAAGCTCGGTACTCATTGTGTGTAACGAACCTACAACCTCGCTTAACTTGTGCGTAAGCAAGCTGTTTTCGTTTCTCAAAGATTGATAGCTTTTGTCTGAATTTAATAATGCACTATAAATTGAATAAGACCCAAACAATAAACCGCTAATAAGAACAAGGCCAACCAGGCCATACTGAAAAATTTTCTTTTTGTAATCCTTTATTTCTACAAATCGTAAATCTTTACTTGAGAAATAAATTATATTCTTCATAATTTTCGATGGCAACATAAATAAATAACAAATATATGTCAAGTATAAAAGACATATTTTTTAAAGGTCTATACCATATAAATAATTGTCGATGTGATAAATGCTATTTATTCGAAATCGTGTTCGAAGTAGTCTACGCCTCTTATATCCCCTGATTTTTTATTAAGAAGCACATTATTCAGTCTGTCCTGAAATACCTGCGCGGAATTATAACCAAACAGCTTTAACAGATAGTTCAGACATATAACCTCCGCAATTACCGTTATGTTTTTACCGGGTATGATTGGCAGTTTTATATAAGGAATGTCCACATCAAGAATATTGCAAGTCTGCTCATCAAGACCTGTGCGAGTATACTCCTCGGTACTGTCCCAATGTTCAAGCTCAACAACAACTTCAAGTCGCTTTTGGTATCTTATGGCTCGTATACCGAAAATTTTAGCCACGTTCAAAAGTCCGAGCCCTCTGATTTCCATATAATGGCGGGCAATTTCAGTTCCCGTACCCATAAGTATGCCCTCCCCCTTTTTTGTCAGAATGATAACATCATCGGCAACAAGTCTGTGTCCTCTTTCAATAAGGTCAAGGGCAACTTCGCTTTTACCAATGCCCGATTTGCCCATAAAAAGCATACCTACGCCGTATACATCAACAAAAGAGCCGTGTAAGGAAGCTCTTGGCGCAAACTGGTCATCAAGAAAATCGCTTATAAGATAGCTTAATTTAGTGGTGGAATGAGGCGAACTAAACAAAGGTATATGCGATTGGTTTGCAAGATATATCATTTCCGGGAAAGGAGTGTTCCCATCCGTTAAAATAATACATGGAATATCAAATTGGAAAAAACGGGTAAGCGCGTCAATTCTTTTTTCGGAATTAAGCTGCGAAAGGTACTGCATTTCGGTATTACCGAAAATCTGAATTCTTGAAAAGGAAAACAAATCCACAAACCCGGCCAGAGCAAGGCCGGGTCTGTGAAGGTTTTGTTCGTAAATTTTGCGATCAAATCCGGAGTTATCGCTTAAAAGAGTAAGTTTGAACTTATCTTTTGAGTTTTCAGCAAGGAACCGGACATCAATCCATTCTTTGCGCGAAATAGCTCTTTGATTAATCTTTATCATCAGGTACGCTTCTAACGGTTCTCTTTGTCTTAAGTTTATCTAATTGGCGACCCAGCTTTTCAACACAAGCCGTAACCGATTTCTTAAAATCCTCTGTTTCCTCCGAAGCTTTAAGAACCTGCCCCGGTACTGTTAACATAATCTCCGCCACTTTAATACTGTTCTGGTTATGCTGGAAGCTAAGAACAACCTCTGCTTTCATAATCTCATCATAGAATTTTTCCAATGAAAGAACTTCGTCATTGACAAATTCTTTTAGCGAATCAAGCGCTTTAAACTTGCGGGCCGTTATTGAGATATTCATAGTATAGCTCCTCCAATTATTTTTAAGATTTTGGATGTGCATTTTTATACGCCGATTTTAACCTTTCTATACTTATATGCGTATAAATTTGCGTGGTTGATAAATTTTCGTGTCCTAATATTTCCTTTACCGCTCTTAAATCCGCGCCATTATCAAGCATATGCGTTGCCGCGCTGTGCCTTAAAATGTGGGGACTCTTTTTCTTAATATCTGTTACTTCCGATAGTTTTTTATTTACAATTTTATAAACAAACTTTTCGTACAAACGCTTTCCTTTTGCGTTGATAAAAAAAGGTTCGTCTTTGCCGGCTTTTCTGCCTTCAATATAAGCTTTTAAAAGAACTTTTGATTTTGCGCCTACGGGAACAATTCTCATTTTATTCCCTTTACCGAATACTCTAAGTATGCCCTGTTCAAGGTCAACATCCTGCATATTTAAGCGGCATACTTCCGAAACACGGAGTGCGCAGCCGTATAATACTTCAAATATTGCCTGTTCCAGTTTTTCGTCTTTCTCATTTTCTGTTTTCTTTAACAATTCGGTATAACAATTCTGTGAAATTATTTCCGGCAATTTCCTTTTTACTTTAGGATTAGATATATCTCCAGCCGGATTGGTTTCAATAAAATTGTTCATATAAGCATATTTAAAAAACACACGTAAAACGGTCAGTTTTCTTGCAATGGAAATCTTTTCAATTTCCCTGATGTTTAATTCCCCAAGGTACTGTTTAATAAATCTTTCTGAAACATCTCCTGTTTCTGTTTTATTATATAACGTACAAAAATCGGTAAATTGTTCCAAATCCTTTTTATACGCTTTTACCGTGTTTCCGGAATATCTTCTTATATTTTCGAGATTATCTGTAAATTGTTTAATAACCTCTTTTAATAAAAAGCTTTTCATTCATCCTCTTCAACCTCGGCTTCGGCTTTTTCCATTATAACTTCCTCGCCGCAAACCGGGCATTTTAAGAAACTACCTTTTTTAGCCGAGTATTTTTGCTCCATATATTTGGAATCGCCATTGGGGCAAGGTTCCGGCACTGGTTTATACCAGGCGACAAAATCGCAATTAGGATAATTGGAACATCCGTAAAACAATTTGTTCCTTTTCGATTTTCTTTCAACAACTTCGCCTTCGGAACATTTGGGGCATTTTACGTTTAATGTAATATTTTTTACAAAGTCGCATTCAGGGTATTTCTCACATCCAATAAAACGGCCGAATTTGCCGTTTCTGTAAACCGTACGGCTTCCGCATTTTTCGCAGGTCTCACCTGTGTACTCCGGTTCCTGGTTCTGCTGGTAAATATCCTTAAACGATTTTATATTTTTGCAATCAGGGTAATTGCTGCACGCAAGAAATTTTCCAAAGCGTCCCATCTTCATTACCATTTCGCTTCCGCAAAGATCGCAGGTGATTTTTTCAATATTATCTTCAACCTTTTTCAGAGCTACAGAAAATGGATTATAAAACTCATTCAATACCGAAATATAATCGGTTTCGCCCTGGGCTATTAAATCGAGTTCTCCTTCCATGCGAGCGGTAAAATCCACCGCAATAATATCAGAGAAATTCTTAACAAGAACCTCGTTAACTTTTTGGCCTAATTTGGTTGGAATAAGCTTTCTGTCTGTCATATCCACATATTTTCTATCCTGTATTGTGGATACAATAAGAGAATATGTGCTTGGTCTTCCTATACCGTTGCTTTCAAGTTCTTTTATCAAAGAGCTTTCAGTGAAACGCGCCGGGGGTTTTGTAAAATGCTGAACTTTTTGAAGCTCATCCAGTCCGAGTTTTTGTTCTTTCTGAAGCCCTAAAGGTATAGTATCGTTTTTAGCTTCTTCCCTTTCGTCATCTTTTCCGTTTGTCTCAAGTTGTTCTTCGTATACCTGCATAAAGCCGTTGAATTTAACGGCTGTACCGTAAGCTTTAAAAATAAATTCATCCGCGGTAACTTCAACAACTGTTATCTCAAGCTGGGCCGAATTCATTTGGGAAGCAATAAATCTTTTCCAAACAAGTTCATATAAATTATACGAGGGTTTATCAAGATATGGTTTTACAAACTCTGGCGTATATTTTAAAGAAGTAGGCCGTATTGCTTCGTGGGCATCCTGAACTTTAATGTCTTTTTTCTTTTCAAAAGAATTTGGAGTATCCGGCAGATATTCTTTTCCGTAAGAGTTATTTATAAAATCGCGCGCGTCAGCTACAATTTCATCGCTAAGACGGGTAGAATCCGTACGCATATAAGTAATTAAACCCACAGTTCCTTCGGCGCCCAAATCTATACCTTCGTACAGTTTTTGAGCAAGAAGCATCGTTTGTTTAGGGCGCATTCTTAATCTGCGCGAAGCTTCCGCCTGAAGAGAACTTGTAATAAAAGGCGCGGAAGGATTTCTTTTTGTTGTCCTTTTTGTAATATCCGAAATAAAGAAATTATCCTTATCTTTCAGATTATTAAATATTTTAGCCGCTTCCTCTTCGGTGCCAATTGCAATGTGTTTTTCAAGAAAAGATTTCCATTCCTCCTGCGTCATAACGGGTTTGGGTGGAAGCTTAATTTCTTTATCCGATATTTTAAAAAGCTTTGCCTTAAATGTTTCGCCGTTTTCTGTTTCAAATAAAGCCCAGACAGACCAGTATTCTGTCGTAACAAATTTTTCTATTTCAGCTTCTCTGTCGCAAATAATCTTAAGAGCAATTGATTGAACTCTTCCTGCCGAAAGAGCGCTGCTGCCCGAAGTTTCAATTATGGCTTTCCATAAAAACGGACTTATTTTATAGCCAATAATTCTATCCATAACGCGTCTTGCTCTTTGCGAAGAGACAAGATTACCGTCTACCTGCCGAGGCGCTTTCATTGCTTTTGAAACGCCGGTTTTTGTAATTTCATTGAACAACACTCGCGAAACCGAAGTTTCAGGCGCAACATTTAATATATCCACTATATCCTGCGCAATAGCTTCGCCCTCGCGGTCAGGGTCAGTCGCAATAAATATTCTATTGCTTTTGCCGGCAAGCTGTTTGATTTTTTTTATGAGGTCGCCCTTGCCTCTAATTGTCATGAACTGTGGTTCAAAATTATGCTCTGTATCAACGCCTAATTTTGATTTAGGCAAGTTTCTTATATGTCCAACTGTAGCTTCAACATGATAATCTTTACCCAAGTATTTATTAATGGTTTTAGCTTTTGAAGGGGATTCAACTAAAACAAGATTTTTACTCATTGCAATGTATACCTTACTTAATTTATAGTATCTGATGAATAAAGCAAAAGCCTGCTGCCCGGAAGAGTGACATTGTTAATTTCGAAAAAAGTAGTTAAAACCAACCAGCTAATATGCTTTTTCGAGATTTCTCCTTCGGGGAAAAACTTTAATTGTTCCAAAAGCAGTTCAAGCTCTTTTTTTGTGATAAAGCCCAGATTGTACAATTTCAATAAGTAATTTATGTTATCGCTGCCGAGAGACTGGGTTTCGGCAGGTGAAAAAAACCTGAAATTTTTAGGATTTTCTATTTCTTTTATATTATCCGAAAAGCGGGTAGCCAGTATTTTATCAAATATCCAGCTATATGCTGTGGCTGTTGCCCCGCGATAGGCTTTTTTGCTTAACTTTTTACTCACATCCTTGTATGTCGCTTTCTCTGTGAGATTATCAACAATATTGGTGAATATTTCAACTATTTCTTCTGTCATACTATATCAAACTTGACTTCAGCTTCTGTCAGCTCTTTTACATACTTGTTTTCCAAGTATTTCATTTTTTTCTTTCTCTCCGGAATGTCATCTTCGTATCCTATCATATGAAGTATTCCGTGTATGATTAATCTAAGTAATTCCTGATTAAAATCAACGTTAAATTTTTCGGCATTGTATCTGGCATCTTCCGTAGATATGAATATCTCACCGTCAAGTATTTCGAGGTTTCCCGAATAATTAAAAGTAATAATATCCGTTGTAAAATTGTGCTTAAGATATTTCCTGTTAATTTCCAGAATCTGATCCGAATCAATAAAATTGAACTGTAAAAATTCGATTCTAAAGTTTAACGCAGTTTCAAGATACGAAACCGCTCTATGGACATTCTTTTTGTTTATTTTAATGCCCTTATGAGCAAATACTGTTAAATTTTTAATCACTTTTTTATTCTTTTATAATTCTATACAATGTTTGTTTAACGAGTCCACTGTAAGCTTTGTATATTTCTTATATCTTTCGGCCGATTTTTCAAAATCATCAAGTTCGGCTTGAGTTAAATCTCTTACGACTTTTGCGGGTACTCCGGCAACAAGTTTTCCGGAAGGAACTACCCATCTTGGTTTTACAACCGCGCCGGCAGCCACTATCGATTTTTCTTCCACAACCGCGCCATCAAGCACAACCGCGCCCATACCTATAAGGCAAAGATCCTGTAAAACACAGCCATGCAGCGTTACACTGTGACCAATTGTAACTTTGTTCCCTATTTCAACAGGATATTTCTGGTTTGTCACATGTATCATTGAAGAATCCTGCACATTAGACATTTTACCAATTTTAATATAATGTACATCGCCGCGTAAGACACAATTATACCAAATACTCGAGTCTTCATCAATACTTACATCGCCAATTATTTTACTTCCGGATGCTAAAAAGACCGATGGATGAATCTGTGGAAACATATCCAGATAAGGGAATATTTTATTTTCTTTAACCAATTCAATTTTTTCGTGTTCCATTATTTTCCTCAACTTTCATAAAATAAAAATAACTCTTTTTAAGGAAAAAAGAGCTGACGTTTTAAATGCCAGCTCTTTTTTGTTAAATGTTAATATAAAAACCGCTAATTATTTCAATTTTGCAAGGCTTTTTGCCTCGTCAAACAAAGTAAGCGCTTTTGTCAGTTGGTTGTCAATGCCAAGAAGCACTGTATACCAGCCCTCATTTTTCCAGTAGTTGCGCGCAATCTGCGCTTTAAGACGAGCCGCTATATAATCTTTATCTTTATTGAAATCGTCTTTCTTGAATTCAACCTTCTTTTCTTTTCCATACTCAATAAAAGCGTCTATATCCTTTTGGGTAATTTTGAATGATTTCTGGAATTTGTGTAAATCTTCTCCGTATTTAGCTTTTATCTCGCTGCCATGAACGTCAATATATTTTAACGACCAAAGATAAAAAACATTATTTCTCAATAACGAAGCTGAGTAATCAGTAAGATTATCCGCTCTTATTATATAGTCTGGAGTAATACCGCCGCCGCCGTAAACAATTCTGCCCCCGTTTGTTTTATAAACGGGTCTTGCGGAGTCCTTTTCGGTTGAGTGAGTAAGATTATCTCCTTCCTTCTCGGTTCTCTTGGCCGATTCCTCGTAATAATCTTTTTTGTCTTTTTCTTTATAATTCCTTTGTATACATCTGCCGGATGGCGTAAAATACTGTGAAATTGTCAGACGTAAAGCCGATTTATCGGGCAAAGTAAACTGGCGTTGAACAAGTCCTTTCCCAAAAGTTGTTTCGCCAACAATAAGGCCTCTATCCCAATCCTGAATAGCTCCGGAAACAATTTCGCTTGCAGAAGCGGAACCTCTGTTAACAAGCACTACAAGTGGAATTTTTTCAAACGGAGAAGGTTCGGAAGAATAAAACTCTTCGTTCAATTCCGTTCTTCTTCCTTTTGTGTAAACAATTTTCTTTTTACCATCAATAAACAAATCCGCAACCATAAACGCCTGGTTAAGATATCCACCCGGATTGTTTCTTAAATCGAGAACAAGTTGTTGCATTCCCTGCTTCTTCAAATCGTACAATGCGTCAACCAATTCCTTTGTTGTGGTTTCAGCAAAGCGGGATACGCTTACATAACCTGTTTTTTCATCAAGCATTATATGCGTATCAACCGAGTATAATGGTATTTTATCTCTTGTGATTTCATATTGCAAAACATCGCTAACGCCCGTTCTTACAATACTGACTGCTACTTTTGTTCCTTTGGGGCCGCGTAGTTTTTTACGTACATCATCGTTTGATATGCCAATAACAGCTTTGCCGTCAATCTTAACAATTCTATCGCCAGCCATAATACCCAAAGCTTCGCTTGGTCCGCCGGTAATTGGAGAAACAACAGTAAGAGTATCGTTGACAACCTGAAATTCAATTCCCACGCCTTCAAAATTGCCTTTAAATTCCTCTTCTACCGATTCCATCTGTTTTGCGGGAATATATGCCGAATGCGGATCAAGAGTGTTAAGCATTCCGTTTATTGCCGCTTCTACAAGTTTATCGGTATCAACTTCTTCGAGATAGTATTTTTGAGTATAAACCAATACATCCTGAAATTTGCGGAGATTTTCAGTAAGGTTATCGCTCGAGAGTACCTTTTGAATGGAAAAGCCTAATAATATTCCCAAAGTCAGTAAAACTACTGAAAAAGGTATTCTGAATTTTTTTATTTGCATATCAGTCCCTGATTATAATTTTGCAATAAAAGTAAAATATATGTTCTTTTCTTAATATCCGAAGCTTTAATATATAAAGATTATACAAAAAATCGAGATATAAAGTTCTGTGTTAAAATAACAAATCAACTTATTCTCGTTATATTTAATTAATTCTTTAATAATCCTTCGAAACTATTATAGTATTAAATTTCGGGAATCGTTCCTATAAACATGCTGTCAATTACACTATGCACATGTAAACTTAAACAATAATTAAATCTAAAATTTAATTGATAAAAAATCAATTCACTATTTGTCTTACATTTTCTAAAAATAAGATTGTTAAAATTACCGTATCTGTTCCCATTCGGTAGAAATGGATCTGTTTTTTACAACAACAGAAAACGAATTTTTTAACCAGGAAAATGTAACATTAAAATAACCAAGCTTTCTATATCTTCGTGGCGATTCGTAAACAAGCAAATCTTTAGCAAACAGTATTTTGCCATGTCGTCTTATTTTTCTAAATAAGTCAAAATCCTCACCTGCTGCAAGAATTTCGTTATTTCCGCCAAGCTTTTCAAATATTTCGCGCCTTATAACCTGGCACTCGCCGCGCCCCATACCCATGCCAATAACATTCAGAAAATTAAAATATGAATTGTAAAAACCATGGTATAGTTTATCTACGGTAATTTCCTCCGCGGGAGGAATTCTAACGGGACAAGTCATAGCCAGATACTCGCCGGAAGAAAACGAGTTTTCTATAAACGAAAAGAATCTCTCTGTATCTTTAATAAGAACATCGCCGTTAAGAAAAATAAAAATATTGCCGGAAGCGGCTTTAGCGCCTATATTCCGGCCAATTGCAATGTTTTGTTGTGCGCCCTGTTTGTTAAGGCATACTTTATCCGCGTAGGCGGAGGCAATATCAATAGTTTTATCTTTGCTGCCTCCGTCCGAAACAATAATTTCGTATTTATATTTCTTCCTTAAGCTGCTATCCGTAAGCTGTTTAAGGATGTCGGGTAACAGTCGTTCTTCATTAAGAGTAGGAATAATTATACTGTACATAAATTATTATTTCTCAGGTTTCATTTGAGGGAAAAGAAGTACATCTCTTATTGAAACCTGATTCGTCAACATCATAACCAATCTGTCAATGCCTATTCCAAGTCCTGCAGTTGGCGGCATACCATACTCAAGAGCTCTTAAAAAGTCCTCATCCATCTGTTGAGCTTCGTCATCGCCTTTTTCCCTTGCCTTTACCTGTTCTTCAAAGCGTTCACGCTGGTCAATAGGGTCATTCAATTCGCTGAAGGCATTACAAACTTCCTTACCGGCAACAAATCCTTCAAAACGTTCAACCATACCCGGTTTTGTCCTGTGTTTTTTAGCCAATGGCGAAGTTTCAATTGGGTACTCGTATACAAATGTTGGCTGAATTAATTCTTCCTGTACGGTCACTTCAAAAATCAAATCAATAAGCTTGCCGCTGCTTTCTCCTCCCGCAACATCAGCTCCGTATTTTTTTGCTGCGGCTTTAAGATCTTCGAAGCTTGCCGTAAGCACATCTATGCCGGTTTTTTCCTTAATCGCGTCCACCATCGAAACACGCTTCCAGGGCGGAGTGAAGTTTATTTTATGCTCGCCAAACTGAAACTCCATAGTGCCGAAAACTTTTTGAGCAATTTTTGAAATCATATTTTCAACAAAGTTCATCATCCATTCATAATCCTTATAGCAAACGTAGACTTCCATCAACGTAAACTCCGGATTATGAGTCTTGTCCATTCCTTCATTGCGGAAGTTTTTTGATATTTCGTACACGCCGTTGAAACCGCCCACAATAAGACGTTTCAAGTATAATTCCACAGCTATTCTTAAATATAAAGGAATATCAAGCGTATTGTGGTGAGTGACAAAAGGTCTTGCCGAAGCTCCGCCGTACTGTGGCTGTAAAACCGGAGTTTCAACTTCAAGGCATCCGGCTTCATCGAGTATGCTGCGCATTGTTGAAATAATACGGCTTCTCTTTATAAACACGTCTTTAATTTCAGGATTTACAATTAAATCCACATAACGCTGTCTGTATCTTAATTCCTTATCTGCAAACTGATCGTATATTACTTTATTGCCCTGTTCATCAACAACTTCTTTAGCAATAGGGATAGGACGAAGAGATTTTGAAAGAAGCGTAATTGATTTTGTATGGATGGAAGTTTCGCCGGTTTTTGTTTTAAAAACAAAGCCGCTAACGCCAACTATATCGCCAATATCCATAAGTTTAAACGCGTCATACTCTGCGCCAACATCATCTTTACGCAAATAGATTTGAATTTTGCCCGCAAAATCCTGAATATGCGCAAACGAAGCTTTGCCCATGCGTCTTATTGCCATTATTCTTCCGGCAATGCTTACATTTTTTTCTTCGCCTTCCACAAATGTTTCTTTTATTTCGGCGGAATTTGAATTTACATCGTAAGAATACGCGAATGGCTGAACACCAAGTTTTTTTAATTCATCCAATTCTTCATATCTTCGTTTAATAAGTACGTTTATATCTTGTATTTGGTTATTATTTTCCACATATCCTCCTGTTATTTTCTCTTAAAATTCGCAAGCCTCAAACAAACAAGATCCTGAACGTTATCTGCAAGTTTTGTTGGCACCGAAAAATTATTCACAATTATTGAAAATGCTACCGGTTCATTATCTGCCGTATAGGCATAGCCCGAAAGGCTTCGGACGCTACCGATAAAACCTGTTTTTGCCCTTACTTTATTGGCCGCTTTTGTGTTCTTCATCCTGTTTGCAAGTGTTCCATCAACACCGGCTATTGGAAGAGAATTAAAAAACGGAACAAAGTTGGGACTTTTGTACATATAGTTCAGTAAGGAAACTATTTGCTTTGCCGTAACTAAATTGGATCTTGATAACCCCGACCCATCTACTATTGAAGTATTGTCGGGATTAATACCCATTTCCTGAATTAAACTCCTCTCAAATTTCAGTCCGTTATCAACGGAACCGAAATTACCTTTTTCAAGGCCAATTGTTTTTAAAAGCTGCTCGGCATAAAAATTCTGACTGTTCTTATTGATTACCTTTATTATGTCTTTTAACGGAACGGAATAAGTTGAGAGTAGTAGTTTTAATTTGGAATAATCCATACTACCATCGGGTAAATCGTCAATATCAATAGGATAACCTGATATCTTTATTCCTTTTCGTTCAAAAACATCTTTTAATACAACAACAAAATACTGTGTGGGGTTATTTACGGTAACATATTCAATATCAGGTTCCGAGTTCAGTTTTATTGTTCCGTTAACCGTAATAACATTTGTTCCTCTTTCGCGGTAAAAATCTATGGAAGTAAGAGAATCGTTCCGTACGGTTCTGACATTATTAATCAGGATAATATATTTTGTGTTGGGGCTTAAAGTAATTCTGGCGGATTTGCCTATCTCCGTTGGAGCCACTGTCATATCAACACAGTTATCGTTAAAAGCCAACGCTCCTGAAGGAGCTGCGTACCAATACGATTCGTAGTCCCATTCCCATCCATTTCCAAGTCCGCGGTCTTCAAAAAGGTTATCATCGCCAATAATATTACCTTTTATTTCGTCAACACCCATCTCGTTCAGTGAATCGGCCCAGTTTTCAAAAACCTTGTACATATTGCCGTTGTTAAATCTTTCCGCAATAGTAGGGTCTCCACGTCCGCGGATAATCAAATCGCCCAATAAAGTAGAGCCATCAATTTTGCCGTTGGTATAAAGACTCGTCTTATACTTAAATTCGGGACCCAACAGCTGAAACCCTGTTGCGGTAGTAAACAATTTTAAATTTGAGGCGGGTAAAAGGAGCTTGTCTTCGTTTCTTTTATAAAAATACTCCCCCGTTTCAAGAGACTGAATAACAACCCCCCAGGTTGCGTTATTAAAATTCGGGTCGTTAAATATGTCGTCTATCTGCTCCCACAACTCAGATACGGTAGAATACGAGTACTTTGGAAGCGAATCGTTTTTTGTAATCTGACCGAATAAAACACCCGGCAGAAAAAGCATTGCGAACAGAAAACATAAATTATTTTTCATAATTTTTCTTTACGTTGGAAATCTCCTCATCGGTCAAAAACCTGTATGCGCCAACCGGTATATCGTCTGTAAAAAATCCGTACCTGTTTCTGTGAAGCCCTGTAACAGTATAACCTAATGTCCTGAACATATTTTTAACGAAATGATTGCGTCCTTCTTGCGAAATAACCTGTACGAATTTCTGCGATTTTTCGTTGGGAAATATCACATCAATGAATTTTCCTCTTACGCCATCAATGAACACGCCTTTTTTTAACTTTGCAGTATCTTCGGGATTAAGAGGCCTGTCAAGCTTTACGCTGTATTCCCTCTCTATCTTATTTTTGGGGTGAGTTAAATAATATGAAAAATCGCCGTCATTTGTTAATAACAACACTCCGGTTGTGTTATAATCAAGGCGACCAACAGGAAATATTTTTTCTCTTATATTAATCAAATCAAGAACGGTGCGTCTGTTCTTTTCATCCGAAGTGGTTGTAACAACACCTTTGGGTTTATTGAGCAACAAATAAATATGCTGCTTAATTTTAATAAACTCACCGTCTAAAGAAACTTTATCAGTTTCGGGATCAATTTTAAAACCAAGCTCAATTACAGTCTGTCCGTTAACTTCAATACGTCCCTGAAGAATATACTCTTCGGCTTTTCTTCTGGAACAAATACCGCTATCGGCAATAAACTTGTTAAGTCTGAGTACTTTCATCTGTTTCACCTTGCACTTCTTCCTGAATTGTTTCTTCAATTGCGTTCATCATAATTTTTCTTTTTTGCTCCAGAAAGTCTTCGTCTTTAAGTATTTCTTCAACTTCTCGTGGTTTTGGCAGATCGCTTAGTTTATTCAACCCGAAGTAAAGCAAAAATTCGTTTGTAGTGCCGTATAACAAAGGGCGCCCAACGCTTTCGGAACGGCCTGTAATGGCAATCAGATTTTTTTCGAGCAGAGTGTTAAGTATATAATCCGAATTTACTCCGCGGATAGATTCCAGTTCGGGCTTTGTTACAGGTTGTTTATATGCAATTATAGCCAATGTTTCAAGCGCGGCCTGGCTTAGGCGGCGTTTGCTTTTTTCGGAAGACAAATAGCCTACATATTTTGCATATTCCGGGCGTGTTGCAAATAAGTACCCGCCTGCAATTTTAACTATTTTAAAAAAAGAGTTATTGCTTTGGTAATTTTCATTTAATTCATCAACGCATTTTTCAATTTCGTCATGGGTAACCTGAGTGTCTTCACCATCAATTCCCTTTATGGCTTTTAATATTTCCGAAGCGGAAATAGGTTCGTCAGACGAAAAAATCAATGCTTCAATAACAGAGTTATATATCTTATCCATTTTGAACGGCTTCTAATACAAAATCATTAAATTCGGTTGTTTCTTTAATCATTATCCGCCCCATTTTTGTGAGCTCAAGCAGGGCAATAAATGTAATTACAATTCTAATCTTTTCTCTCATTCCGTCAACAAGGCTTAAAAAGTGAAGCGGCTTGTCATCCGAGAGCCTATCCATTATGTAATTTATCTGGTCTTCAATGGAAATAGGTATTTTTTTTATCTCGTGAACCACTACTTTTTTAACGCTGTCCATGGCTTTTTTAAAACACTTTGCCAGATCGTATACGGTAACGTTTTTAAGCAGAATATCATACTCGGGCGGAGAAATTTTCTCATCGGCGGAAATATTGCCTCTGAAACTGATTTTTCTCTGGTTAGTTTCAAAGAACGAAAGTTCTTCAGAAACTTCCTTGTATTTTTTATATTCCAGCAATGCCTGTATAAGATCCATTCGCGGATCTATTTCGGCGCCTTTCTCGTCAACTTCTCGAGGCAGTAGCATTCTCACCTTAATATGCATCAATGTTGAAGCCATAAGTATAAAATCTCCGGCAATTTCAAGATCGAGAGATTTAATAAGGTTCACGTAATCCAAAAATTCTTTTGTTATATGCGATATTGGAATATCGTATATATTAAGTTCGTCTCTCTTGATAAAGAACAAAAGTAAATCAAGAGGTCCTTCAAATGTATCCAGCTTTACTTTGTACAAAATTAACCTATCTTCATTTTTGTTCTTACTTCGTTCATTGTTGTTTCGGCAACAGCGCGGCCGCGTTTCTCTCCGTCATTTAATATTTCTTTTACTTCTTCAGGCTTACTTTCGTAATAGGCTCTTTTTTCAAGAATCGGTTCCAGAAACGAAGATATTTTTGCGGCGCATTTCATTTTACAGTCAAAGCATCCCAATTGCCCGCTGCGGCAACCAGTCTCAATTTCCTTTATTTCAGGCTCGTTAAATTTTTGCTGATAGGTAAATATTGCGCATATTTCAGGTCTGCCGGGGTCTCCTTTCCTAACTTTTTGAGTATCCGTGACAGCCTTTTTAAGTTTGTTTTTTACGGTTTCGGGGTCATCGGCAAGTAAAATTGAATTGCCGAGAGATTTACTCATCTTTTGCTGGCCGTCCAAACCGGAAAGTCTTGAAAACTTTGTTAAAAGTGGTTCGGGTTCTTTAAAAACCATTCCGTATTGGTTATTGAATTTCCTCGCAATTTCGCGGCAGATTTCAATATGCGGAATCTGATCGTCTCCTACAGGAACAACTTCGCCTTTATAAAGCAAAATATCGGCAGACATTAATACCGGATATCCAAGATGACCGAAAACAATATTCTCAATTTTCAAATCTCTTACCTGGTCTTTAACAGTAGGGTTTCTTTCCAACCTGTTCGCCGTAATAAGCATTGAGAATATAAGGTTAAGTTCCGAATGCTGCTTTATTTTTGACTGACGGAAAATAGGGCTTAACTCAGGGTCAATTCCCGCTGACAGCCAGTCTATTACCATATCAATGGAATCCTGATAAATATTTTCAGTATCAAGTTTTGTTGTTAGAACATGATAATCCGCAATTAAGAAAAAATTGTCGTATTCCTTTTGGAATTTTATCCAATTTTCCAGAGCTCCGGTATAATGCCCCAAATGGAGTTTTCCCGTAGGTCTCATTCCGCTTAAAATTCTTTTTTTAGCCATAACAAATAATAATTTTTAAATTAAACAAATAAATAAGGTTTCCAGTTTTCGTCTAATTTGGAAACAAAATTCTTAATAAACATAATATGACTCGGAACAAAAGGCTTTACCAAAAGCTGAAAGCCTGATTCTTCCAGAGTCCTGTCTCCTTTCTTGTTATTACAAACGGTACACGCACAGACAAGATTTTCCCAAGTATCCTGTCCGCCTCTGGCTTTGGGAATAATATGATCCACCGTCAGCGGCAAATCTCCTCTTCCACAGTACGCGCAACGAAAAGAGTCTCTTCTTAATACATTTTTTCTTGTCAGAAATACTTTTTTATAAGGCACCGGTATATACCTGTGCAATCTAATGACGCTTGGCCAGTCATATTGGCCTGTTACAGACCTAATAGTCTTGCGGGGGTCTGTTTTTACAAGTTCCGCTTTACCGAGATAAACAAGAACAAATGCTTTTTTTATAGTACATATCGTAATAGGTTCATAGCTTTGGTTGAGTATTAAAACCTTCGCGTTAAGTTTTCCGTCATATTTTACAGAAGACTCGAAAATTACCTCCTATTGCTTTCGGTCCTTCATAAAAAAGAACATTCTGAGAATTGTTCTTATTATAAATAAAACGAAGGCGGATATTAGCAAAATATATGAAACTCCTTTAGGAACCAGATTTGCCCAGTATAAAATAAAAGATATAACTATGTAGATAATTAAAGTAATGCTAAAAATATCAAACCATCTTCTCTGCATTATTTACCCTCTTTTATTATTCCTCCGGCAAGCACATAACCCTGTTCGTCATAAATTACTGCTGATTGACCTGGCGTTATAGCGCTTTTAGGCTCTAAAAATCTTAATTCAAACGATTTATCATCCGCTTTTACTACTTCAGCAGGCGATCCTTTATCAGAATATCTTATTTTACATCTTATAACAGACTTCTCTTTTAACTCTTTTACGCTTACATAGTTTACATCATCTGCTATAAGCCCGCTTTGGTAAACTGAATTCTTATCTCCTATTTCAACTATATTATTTTCGACATCTATTTTTTTTACATATACAGGCGAACCTGTAGCTATACCCAAACCTCTTCTTTGCCCTACCGTATAAAATGGAATGCCTTTATGCCGGCCAACTTTGCGGCCATCCATTACAATATCGCCTTCGGGCAGACTATTAATTATGTCTGGTACTTTTTCTCTTAAAAATCTTTCGTAATTGTTATCCGCAACAAAACATATTTCCTGGCTATCCGGTTTATTGGCTGTTTTAATATCATATTCTGCAGCCAATTGCCTTACTTCGGTTTTATTAAAATCGCCCAAGGGGAATAAAGTCCGGCTCAGGCTCTCCTGCGTCAGTCCCCATAAAGCGTAAGTCTGGTCTTTTTTATCATCTTCCGAAGCTTTAATACAATATCTGCCAGTCACTTCCGAAAACTCTATTCTTGAATAATGCCCTGTGGCAACAAATTTCGCGTCGAGAGAATCGGCTTTTTTAAGCATCTCCTCCCATTTTATTTTTCTATTGCATATTACACAAGGATTTGGAGTTCTTCCGTGTAAATACTCGTCAACAAAATTATCTATAACGGCTTGTTCAAACTGTTTAGTAAAATCGACCGTATAATGAGGAAAACCAAGAGAATTTGCAACGCTTTTAGCGTCAAATATGGCATCCAAAGAACAACAACCGGACTCATGTTTAGGAGCGCCTCCCACTTCCATAAAGCCCCAGGTTTTCATAGTAACACCAACTACATCGTAGCCCTGCTTTTTCAAAATAGCCGCGGCAACAGAAGAATCGACGCCACCGCTCATTGCAACAATCACTCTTTCGCTAACCAAATAAATCCCATTACATTTTTTTCTGAATGTTAAATATAAGCAATTAGATTAGTATTTACTAATATATAGAATTGAAATTTTCGGGGAAAAATTAGTAGTCTTTTTTCAAGAAACAATATTAGACAATCGTTTGTAACTCTTTGAGAAATAACGTTTAATATGATGTTCTTTTATTGAATCCGGAGATTTAACCTTAGGTTAAATCTCCTCATCAAACTCATCATCCGTATCTTCAGGCGGCATCATTTCTTCTTCGAATTTAGCTATGAACAGCTTCGAACACATCTCACCGTTAAACTTGCCTGTATTTTTGCAATTTTCGTGATTGTCTTTAACGGCTTTTACATCTTTCGATCTTTTGGAAAGAAAGAAATTATCCAGATCCTTTTCGCATTCGGTGCAGAACTGTATGTCAAGTTTCAGCTTTGCAATACTTTCCGGTAGCGGTTTGTTTAACCTTTTCATTATATGTACTTACTCAATAATTTTGAATATTGCCTCTATTCTTCCCAGTGGAGCAGCAAGCTGCACACCATTTACTTGAGATTTAATCTTGTTAAAAGTCTCTCTGGCTATTTCTACCCCTTCGTTAAAACCTTCTTCTTTCGTATTTGTTTTACTCATTCTTTCCAAAATATCTTTAGGTACTGTAGCTCCGGGAACCTCATTATTCATAAACTCCGCATTACGGTAAGATACCAAAGGCCAGATTCCACAAATAAGCGGAATTTTTATGTCTTCAATCCTTTTCATGAAATTATCAAGAATTTTAAGATCAAAAACCGGCTGTGTTATCATAAATTCCGCGCCAGCCTCAATTTTCCATTCAAGACGCCTGAGTTCTTCATCAAGATTAATTGCGCCCGGATTAACTCCAACGGCAACATTAAAACCAGTCGGAGCCCCTATTGGGTTCCCGGCAAGGTCTAAACCGTTGTTTAACCTTGTAATAAGGTTGGTTAAACCAATCGCATCTACATCAAAAACAGCAGTTGCGTCAGGATAATTCCCTAATTTTGGCGGATCGCCCGTAATTGCCAAAATATTTCTTATCCCAAGCGCCCAGGCACCAAGTAAATCGCTCTGCATACCTATTACATTTCTATCTCGGCAGGCAATATGCAAGACAGCTTCAATTCCTACTTCCCTTTGCAAAATACTTGCAAGAGCCATTCCCGACATTCTTGCCGAAGCTCTTGGTCCGTCAGGCAGATTTATTGCGTCAATTCCAAAGTAATGCAATTTTCTGGCTTTTTCTATTTCTTTTTGAGGAGAAACGCCCCTTGGCGAAACCAGTTCAACAAGTTTAACAAATTCTTTGCGCAATAGTTTGTTTGAAAGACGCGATTTTTCATTTTTCTCGTAAACTCGTACTTCAGCCGGCTTCTCAATGGCAAGCTCAGATATTTTAATATCCATCCTCTTTGATGGCTGAAGGGCTTGTACTGCTTTCCTTATTGCTTTTATATGCGTTGGATTTGTTCCGCAGCATCCGCCTACTATTTCGGCCCCTTTCTGGATAAATCTTTTTGCGTATTCCGCCATATACTCAGGGGAGGCCATGTAAATATTTCTTCCGCCAATATTTTGCGGTACGCCTGCATTTGGCTGAATTGATATTGGTATAGTGGTAATACTCTTCAGAGATTCCAAAGCTTCAAGCATCGATTTAGGGCCTACTGAACAGTTCAAACCAATAGCATCTATTTTGTATTCCTTAAGGCTCTCAGTAAATTTTGAAAGCGGAGCGCCGCTTAACAGAGTACAATCGTCATTTATTGTCATCTGAGTAATTACTGGCATTTCAGGATCGAGCTCTCTTAAAGCCTGTACGGCCAGCACCAATTCATTTACAACAGCAAAAGTTTCAAGAATAATAAGGTCTACTTTGCCATCCAGCAATCCTTTCATTTGCTCCTTAAAAGCTTCTTTTGCTTCCATGTTGCTAACTTTACCTAAAGGCTCGAGCTGAACGCCAAGAGGGCCTACGGAACCGGCCACGTAAGTATTATCTCCTGCAACCTTTCGGGCTAACTGAGCTCCTTTCAGGTTTATTTCGTATACCTTGTCTTTTAATCCGTGAGGAGTTAATTTAAAAACGTTTGCGCCAAATGTATTGGTTTCAATAACATCGGCGCCGGCATTTATATAATCTTTATGTACTTCGGTTATAAGTTCGGGATTAGTTAAATTCAACTCGTCAAAACAACGATTGATGTATATTCCTTTTTCGTAAAGATATGTTCCTGTTCCCCCGTCAAATACTATTACCTGTTTTCCAAGTTTTTCTCTAAAATTCATATAGGCTTATATTATTTTTATTCAAAAATTAAATTTAAGATAAATATTTATGTTAATCAAAGCACATCGCTATAAAAATATTTTTTGAACTCCGGGAACCTATGTTGTAACATTAAATGTTACAACACTATATCTCACAAAGTATAGAGTTTATTAATTTATAAAAGGAGTTCAAGATGAAAAAAATACAGTTATTAATCGCTGTTTTCTTACTAACCGCAACTTTCGGATACGGCCAGTCGAATTGGAAAATTGACGCGTCACATTCCAACGTAATCTTTACTGTAAGTCACATGGTTGTTTCGGAAGTTTCAGGGTATTTCAAAATTTTTGAAGGAGCGGTTTCCGCAAAAGACGATTTATTTAAGGACGCGAAAATTACTTTTTCGGCGGACGCTGCAAGCATAAATACTGATAATGAAAAAAGAGACGAACACTTAAAGTCGGACGACTTTTTCAGTACGGCTAAATATCCTAAAATTACTTTTGTAAGCAAATCTTTTAAAAAAGTAAAAAACAACAAATACAAGCTTACGGGCGATTTTACAATGAAGGGCGTCACAAAACAAATTACTCTTGATGTTACTTATAACGGCACTGTAAAAGACCCCTGGGGAAATACAAGAGCCGGTTTTAAATTATCGGGAGAATTGAACAGATTTGATTACAACCTTAAATGGAATAATGTAGTTGAGGCTGGCGGCGCAGTTGTTGGCAAAACCGTAACTATCAAATGTAATATTGAACTTGTAAAAAATAAATAGAAATGAAAATTGAAGAAGCTATCAGGCAAAAGAAATTTGCCAATAACAGGCAAAAAGGAATGGTTAACCTGATATATACTAATAATTGGTTAATTAACAAACAGTCTGTTTTGCTAAAACAATTCGGAATAACTTTACAACAGTTTAATATACTGCGAATTTTAAGAGGTCAGTTTCCTAAGCCGGCTACAATAAAACTGATAAAAAAAAGGATGCTTGACCACATGTCCGATGCTTCGAGAATAGTTGAAAAACTTAGAATCAAAGAGTTGGCCGAAAGAAAAGTATGCCCCAATGACAGAAGAAATGTGGATGTTATTATTACAAACAAAGGATTGGCTCTTTTGGCTGAAATAGATGAAAGGAAAAACGAAATGGATGGCTTTATGTCTAACCTTTCGGACCAGGAGCTGTTACAGCTTAACCAACTACTTGACAAACTGAGAGGATAAAAAAAGCCCGGTTTTAATGCCGGGCTTTTTCATTAATAAAATTTATTTATTTGAGCAGCATCATCTTTTTTACAGAATTGAAATCTTTTCCGTTTTCAAGAGACTTTGCAGTTACGCTATAGAAATAAACTCCCGAAGACAGGCTGTTTGCATTGAACTGAATATCATAGGAACCTTCTTCTTTTATTCCGTTATAAAGCTCTTTAACAACCATACCAAGCGTGTTATATACTTTTAAACTAACCTGACTTTTGTACGGTACGGAAAACTTAATTGTCGTACTCGGATTAAAAGGATTCGGATAATTCTGTTCCAGCGAGTAATTTGAAGGCAATTCTATCTGTGCGGTTGCTGCAACCAGACCAGTATTAATTTCATCACCATTAAGACCAGTTATTGAGTTATCGCCAATAACACTCAGGTTTATATTTGATTTTAATAATGATGTGGATTTAGGCGCTAACTGTACGGCAAACAAATTTGAATTATCGCTCAACTCCACTTTGCTTTGCGTCATGTTTGCCCAACTGATATAAACTGTTCCGTTTTCTTCTTTAAAAACTGCGCCTGAAAGTAATGGATTAAATTTAATACCTTTAAATTCGGCAGATTCTTTTGGATAAGAAAGTTTTAATGACAAAGAACTGATTTCGGAAGCGCGATCAAGGCAAACAGGAATTTCGAAATTTGTTTTTGCCGTTACCTTTGTCACTCCAATGTTTTTAATACCAATAGAATTTGACTTATCAATTGTTGTAACTCCCGGCAAATAAGATCTGTTAACGTCTCCTGTACATAAAGCGGCAATATCTACAAAAAGGTTTGAATTTTGCACTTTCAGAGTATCTGCACCACCGTTTGAAGCATTTAATATTACATTTTTAATAGAAGCGACATTATAAGGTTTAAAAACCCAATCAGGTCTCGCAAAAGAAGCAATTGCGTTTATATATCTTTGCATTATCAACAAAGCGTCGTTAGCGTTAACAGAATAACTCATATTAACATCACCGGCGCAAAGCTGCAACAGATCGAGAGTATCAATCTGTGAATAATACCGGCCAATAGTAAACGCGTCCGCGGAGTTAGAACCTCCCCACCCGTCTGTCTTGGTTGCTTTTATGATATAAGACCCGGCTTGTAGATTACCGAAGGAATAATTTCCATCGTTATCGGTTGTGGTAGTTAAAGAATCGTTTCCCGGCAGAATATATAACTTCAGCTGAACATTTTTAAGCGGGCTTTTTATCGTATTGTAATATGTCACTTTTCCGCTTATGCTGTAAATTGCCTGAGTAGTAAAGCTGAAAACAGGTGAATAAGGGCTTGTGCCTCCCTCGTTTGAAGCGCTTACGCGCCAGTAGTATTTAGTGTTGCCCAACAATGTGGAAACATTTAAGTAAGTATCTGTAATGCCGGTTTTGCTTAATGCAATACTTGTAAAAGCAGCATCTGTTGCAATTTGAACATTGTAATCGGAAGCTCTTGCAGAGGCATTCCACATTAATGATGAATTTAGCGGAACGCTTGCATAACCATCTGAAGGAGCGGTTAAAACAGGAGCATCGGGAGCGGTCAATACAGTTCTGAATGAACGGACAGAAGAATAATCGCTTGTCCCGTTTGAATTTGTTGCGCTGACTTTCCAATAATATGTGGTATAATTTTTTAAACCATTAACTGTAAAAGTAGTATCCGTCAATCCGTTTCTATCAGCAGTCATTGATGTAAAAGCCGCATCCGTGGCAACTTTTAAATTATAACTTGTTGCGTTTGCGGAAGAATTCCAGGATAGCGCTGCATTTATAGGAATGCTTACAGCATTTTCTGCCGGATAAACAAGCGTTGGCGGCATTGGGTATGTTACTCCCGTACTGAAGCTAAACGGAGCGGAAAATCCGCTTGATGTAGCGCCGTTTGTTGCTGATACCCGCCAATAGTAAACGGTATTTAAGGCGAGATCGTAAATTGTAAACGAAGTGGTTGTAATACCTGGCTGATAGTAAAATATTGTTTTAAATTGACTGTCGGTAGATACCTGTAAATCGTACGAAGTAGCGCCAACTGAAGTATTCCATGTTAAAGTTGGAGCCAAAGAGACACCTGAAATTCCGTTAACTGGCGAGATCAAGGCCGGAGCGCTTATACCAGATTGAGTAGAAGTTGTAAAACTCCATATTACGGAATACGCGCTTGTACCAACATTGTTAGTCGCGTTTACACGCCAGAAATACTGCGAGTTGGCGTTTAACCCTGTAACAGAAACCTGTGTTGAAGATAAGCTTGAAGCCGAATATATCACAGATGTGAAATTCACATCTGTTGCAACCTGTATGCTATATGTATTTGCTCCCGATGAGGCGTTCCATGATAACGATGGAGCTACCGAAACACCGGTGGAATAATTTGCAGGCAAGCTTAAAACAGGTACATCGGGTATAGTTGGTGTAACAGAGCCTGTTACCAATCCATTGTTATACGAAATACCAGAAACAACCGAAAGATCGGTATGAGCAATTTCGCATTGACTTGATAAGAAATTAATACTTGACGTTCCGCCATTATAAACAAATTTCATATCGCAAAGCTTACCGCTGGCAATACTAATTCCATTAGTGCTGTACCAGCCAAAAGTTACTTTGTTTCCGTTAGCGTTTACAATTGCGCCTGAGGTAAGTCCGTTAATATTAGTACCGAGTTGTGAATCTGAAGGATAAGGCGTCAGCACGCTTCTGTCAAATTGTAATTCAATTGAAATAGAACCAATGTTTGTAAAATTAGTAACGTTTATTGGTATTGTAATAATATCACCCGCTTTTGCCGATATTACACTGCCGGCGGAAACAGTAATTTGAGATGCGGACGAAACGGTTGTAAAATTTGCTGTTGAATATGGGCTTGTTCCCGCGCTATTACTTGCGCTGACACGCCAGTAATATTTCGTTTCGGGCTGCAATGAACTTAATGATAATGATGTTGAAGTAAGTCCGCTGTAATTAGCTGTTAAAGTAGTAAAATCCGCAGAAGTAGATACTTGCAAATTATAGCCCGTAGCGCCTGTAGCCGAGCTCCATATTAAGGTTGGGTTTGCCTGTATACCGGTTGAACCGGAAGAAGGAGAAACAATATTGGGAGCCGATGGTATCTGAACATCAGATAAAGTTGTAAAATGCCATACGGCGGAATACCCGCTTGTACCCGATGAATTTTCGGCGCTTACTTTCCAGTAGTATGTCGTGTTTTTTGCAAGACCGCTCAGTGAATAAATGTTTGTGTTCAAATTGCTTACATTAACAACGGGAGAAGAAAAATCAGAATTTGCAGAAACAATTACGCTGTAAGAAGAAGCTTCTGAAACCGCGTTCCATGTAAGAGAAGGATTTTGAGAAATACCCGTGCTTCCGTTATTGGGAGAGACCAAAACCGGAACGGTTGGAAGAGCCGGCGCATTTCCGTTTGATATTACTCCGTTTGTATAAACAACTCCGGTGAGATCTGTCAGATTTGGATATGAAATCTCGCATTCAGAAGTAAGAATTTTAAGATTTGAGGTTCCGCCAAGATAAGTAAAACTAAGATCGCAAAGCTTTCCGCTTGATATGTTAAGAGGATTTGCGCTGTACCAGCCAAATGTTACCTTATTGCCTATTACATTTATAATAGCGCCGCTTGCCGCGCTGTTTATATTGGAACCCAAACCCTTATCGCTTGGATATGGCGTCAAAACGCTTCTATCAAACTGTATGGCAAGCGATATTGCGCCTATATTATTAAAATTTGTAATGTTTACAGGAACAGTAACAACTGTGCCCGGAACGGCGCTTGTAATACTGCCAACTGTAACTGTTGTCTGCGCAAAACTTATTGCCGACAACAACAATAATATTGATACAAGTAATTTTATCCTGTTCATTAATCTCTCCCGAGGTTATAAGATTTTTTAATTTAATGATTCAATTTAGAAATTATATGATATCATTACAACATCAATTTTCGAGATGTGATCTAAATCTATTAGTATTAATTTATGCTAATAAAAAACCGTTCCGTAATTGTATTATTTGCCAATTATTTCAGCAGAACCATGGATTTTGTAGTTGCGGCGTTTTCTGTGGAGAGTTTATAAAAATAAACTCCGCTTGCAAGGTTTTTCCCGGCGGAAGAGAACTCTATTGTATACTTTCCCGCCGGTTTTTCTTCGTTTATTAAAGTGGTAATTTCTTTACCTGTTATATCGTATATTTTTAAAGATACCTTACCGCTTTCAGGCAGATAAAATTCAATTTTTGTGGAGGGATTAAACGGATTAGGGTAATTCTGCTTTAATTCAAATTTTTCAAGCATAGTTTTATCTTTTTTTATTCCTGTTACCATGCTAAAAAAGTTGACTATTGAAGACATAAGAACATTTCTTGCCGATTCCGGATATATGGTTTCAAAAGGAATTGACATTGTAACTACCCTTCCTGTGGCTGAACCGCCAAATTTACCTTCGTAATATATACCGGCAGCGCAATTGCTTGTATCAACTCCGCTGTACTTAAGAAAAGGAATACCCCCTGCGTTTCCTTTAATTGCATCGGGCCATTTGACGTTAATTGTTCCGTGTGTACCGTCATCAAAACCGAATTGGGAAATATTGCCGAAAGGCGGAGTTTTTAATATACCTTCGGCTTTATAATATGTACCCGATGTTCCGTTTGGAGCATCTGCTATATATTTTGCTTTTAAATAGTTCCATATAAAGCTTTTATCCGCGCTGGTTCCTTTAGCGTCAAGGTCCCATGCTATTTCGCTCCCCGATACAATAAGATTATTGCCTGCATCCAAAAAAGCTTTAACCTTATCCTGTTCGGCGCTGCTGAATGTTTCATCAGCTGTACTTTCGTCTCCCAAAATATAATCAGCCATATTGTAATTGTTAAGCGAAAAAAGACCATCCACAATGGCATCGTTAGTAGCTGAATCAAAATACAACAAACCGGCCGCTAACAGAGCGGAAGCGTGTTGCCGTACAAAATTATATGTATTGCCTGTTGACGCTCTGTCGTATCCGTTTACAATTATTGCTTTGGAACCGTAAGATGAAGGTATTCCGCACAACAGTTCGGAAAACGCCGAACTGCCGGCCGTATTGTTGGCGCATATTTTTATATAATAAATTTTCCCTTTCGTAAGATTGTTAATTACTGAATTGGAACTGTATAAATGAATTGTATCGGTAAAAGTAAGTCCGTCACCGCTAAGTAAGGCGGCATATTCTTTTGCAAGAGTATCAGGTTTAATAATTATTCGCAGCGAGCTTGAACTTTCGGATTTTATTCCGAACGACTTTGGAACCGAAGGAATGTTTGCATCGCTTAAATAGCTTGGCTGCGTCATGGGCGAAGCTTCGTTGCTTAATATTTTATAAAAGACAGGATCTGTTAACAGTTTTGGAATTTCTTTAACTACTGAGTCGACTATAATCTGCTTGTTCAGCAGTCGTATTCCGTGGCTGTAATCCAGATAATAGTTTACATGCCCATTATATACAGGTTGAATAGGCTGTCCGTTTAGTTGATGCCATCCGTAAATTACAACATTGCCGGGTTTTTCAAGTATCTTAATACTTATAATAACGTCCTTCTTTATTCCGCCTACAAGATACCCAAGCGGAGCTCCGGCAGCTGCTCTTTGAGCTTCAATTGCGGCATTGTGCTCAATAAATTTTGCGACCGAAGAATTTGAATCGCCTACCGGAGTGTAAGTAACCGGCGCTAGTTTAACATCGGCATTTGCATAAATATCGTCTACAAGTTTGCTTGTTGGCAGCGTTGCCCCAAACAGATTCGCAATTTTTTGTGCCGTAACAGGTCCCATTGGTATTCTGCAGTAATCGCTGTTAGAGCCAATAGCCAGATAATCAGGCAAGACTTCATAAGACACTTTATGCGATGTGCCGGAAGCATCCTGAAAATATGAAGTGATTCGTTTTGGAGTTCTCATAAAGTCGGGAATATTGCCGGCGGAAATTTCTTTTAATATCTCCGCTTCTCTTTGGTCAAAAGACATGTACATAATTGAATTCATAAATTGAGATCCGGTTTTGGCATTAGCCGGACGAGCGGGAATTGTCATTTGCGCGGGTTGTGGAATCTCACTCTGTATCCATTTGGTGTATGCTCTTGAGCCGTAATATACATACCCCTGCCCTTCCGCCTGTGTTCCTGAAACCATGCCCTGTATAAAACCGTTTAATTCCACCTGTACGGTATGCAGTATGGCGCGAGTAGGATTTTGTTTTAAAATGAATTTTATTCTTCCGTTAAGCGCCGTATATTTTATAAAAACGGAATCCGATTCCGAAGTAAACTGGAAATAGTTCGCAAGGTATTTTTGCATCATTTTACTTCTGTACCAGGTTCCACCGGTTGCGCTAACAACAGGAGCTCCGTTATACAACGCAATGCTGTCATTGTAAGCAATTACGCTTAAATAGTGTTCCGGAGAAGCATTAATCCAGGTTAATATTTTTGCGCCGTACGTAGCGTCATCATAATTATAATCGCTGTCAAGAAAAGAAATCCGGTCAATTGAATTTGGTATGCTTGCAACCCCATTCATAAAACCGAAAGTAAAACTTCCTCCCCCGCTATGTCCTGTAAGAGTTATTGACGGATTATAAGACTTAAAAATATTTTTAATACTATCTACAATGTTGTTAATCAGTACAGCGTTATTGCTGTATGTGCTACGCCATGTTGGCCAGCTAAGCTGACTGCATTCAAGGTATGCCGTTACAATATTGTAATCAGTTATATGTTCTCTTAAAAAGCGGGTTTGGGCTCCTATATGCTGTATGTCATAATGCCAGTCATCACCCGTCTTTAGTACTTTGCCGATAGTCTGCTCAATAGTATTTCCATTTGGCAGGGCAAACACTGCTATTTCCGTTTTAAGCGCGGGATTAAATTTTGCAACGGAAGGCGCGTTAATTACTATCCTGACATCAGTGTTAAAACGAAAAGTCATAACCTGTTCGTCAAAATATGTGCTCGTTTCAAAGCCCGGTATGGCTCCGTTTTGAGCATTGCCGGTGTAATTAGCTAAACTGCAAGGAATAAACGAAAGTGAAAGTAAAAAGAGGCATCGGAGAAACATATTCTTCATATTGCACCCATTTAAGATAAGAAATAGTAAAACCTTGCCTTAATTTATTCCATTTACATTTAAATGTCAAAAACTAAAAGACACACAGCTTACTTGTTCTTATCTAAAAGAATGAGCATCCTGCCGTTTAAGATGAAATCAACCGACCCAGTTTTCCGCGAAAGTATTGCGGAATGAATAGTTTGTTTTTTCAACATATTCAACGTTCGATTTTAGCGTAATAACAGGTATTTCCGACTGTCGAACGATTTTTTCCGCTATACTTCCCATCAACATACTGGAAAGACCAGTTTTACCATGTGTAGACATGACAATCAGGTCTATCTTTTTGTCTTTGGTGTAATAAAATATTTTACTGAACGGTTTGCCTTCGAGTATTGAATAACAGATCTGTACATTGGTCTGTGGTATTCTGTTTATCAGTTCATTAAGCTCTTTTATGGCCTCGTCGTAACGGGCACGCTGCAAATGTTCTCCATCAAATACTTTATCGACTGTAGCGTAAAATATTGGATCGATAACATGAATAATGTGAAGTTTGCCGGAAGCTTTTTGAGCTAAATAATGACCGAATTCAATAGCTCTGAAGGAATTTTCAGAGAAGTCTGTAGGAACTAATATATTCTTATATTCTTTCATCGTACCTCCTGTTTTCCATCAAAGTATCTTTAAAGAAGATAATCATTTGTATCGTATTAGTCAAGACATTATTTGAAGGAATTATGGTTTTTACAAGTTTTAATTAATAGAATTCAAACTTAAGAACGAAGGAAAAACGGATATATTCATAAACATATAATCGTATGTTTTCCTTATTTCTTTATATCGCTATTTTTTTTGTTTTAATAAGGCATTAAAAACCTCTTTTACAAACAAGAAAGCTCTATGCAATTGATTTTAATGCCCGTTTTTGCAATATTTGAGTTTTTATTTGTGGAGAATTCGATGAATTTCTCAGGAAATTTGAGATTATTAGTTTTTATTTCCCTCTTTTTATTGCCCTTAACAGTAATTTATTCACAAAATCCATATAAACCAGGCGAACATTTGGCAAATATTGGAGCCGGATATGGATTCTATGGTACAACAGGAGATGTTTCCACTCCGCCAATAAGCGCCGGTTTACAGTTTGTAATAACACCTGAGGTTTCATTGGGAGGTTTGTTCGCTTTTACATCAAGCCGTTATAATTCCGATATTCTTTTTAATTCGGGTGAATCGGGCTATGTAAGCGGTACGTACACATATTACATGGCTGGTATGCGTGCAGAATATCACTTTATTGAAGACTCTGTAAATTATGATGGATATTGCGGCGCTACTATCGGATATTCGTTTGTAAGCTTTTCGCAGCCAATAAATCCATATAGTTCACTTTATTCGCCTAAAGAAAGCTACGCCTTTTTTGGTATTCATGGCGGAATAAGATATTACTTTAAACCAAACTTAGCTTTTTTCGGAGAAGTAGGATACGGAGTAGGTTATATTACTCTTGGAATTACTTATAAATGGGATTAGTAATTTCCGCCTTACGAGTTATTTAATATATCTATCCAAATAGATACAGCGAGATTTACTATAGAGTCGTCAGGTAAAAAATGAGGATTATGTAAACCGTATCTCTCACCTGTTGATGTTCCAAGCCAAAACATAAAGGACGGATATTTTCTTGAAAACAACCCGAAATCTTCACCAGTCATTTTATATGAGCAATCAATAAACTTATACTTTTGCGAAAGAACGGCTTCATACTTTTTAAATAAATCCGCATTTACAATTACTTCGGGATAGTGAACAAGCCTTTGTAGCAGAGAGTTTACGCCTGTTTGCAACTCAACGCCTTTAAGTATATCCTGCAATTTATTAAAAATAGCATTAGCCTTTTCAACGCTTAAAGCCCGTATGCTTCCTTCAAGCCGCGCCCAACCCGGAGCAATGTTCCTTACATCACCGGCGGCAATTTTTCCCATACCAATAATTGAGGGTTCGCCAATATTACGCGGCAGTTTATCCGCCGCATCCATAAACAATCTTAACGCGCTTAAGGCGTTTTTACCGTTTTGAGGAAAAGCCACATGCGCCGAAACGCCTGTAAAATCTATGTTCAGCTCAAGCGCCGAAGCGAACAATACTCCTGAAGTACTGCCTATAATTCCCTTATCATATTCATCTGTAACATGTAGAGCAAAAGCGTTTTTAATTTTATAATTATCAAATATTCCAGTATCAAAAAAACGCATAGCTCCGCCCCCGCTTTCCTCGGCTGGCTGGAACAGGAAGAGCAGATTTCTTTTTATTTTGTTTTCAAGAACATATTTAATTAAACCATACAGTGATGAAGTGTGGACATCGTGCCCGCAGGCGTGCATGTTCTGGTTTAAAGAACCATATTCCCAGTCAGTTTGCTCTTTAATAAGAAGCGCGTCTATATCCGCCCTGAATAATAAGTATTCATCATTGTTTACCGTATACTCAATAAGCACGCCTGTTTCAAGAGGCGCAATAAACTTAAAAGCTTCCTCAGCGCCAGGCAACGCTTTTATTGAATCGATAATTGTTTTTGTTGTTGCAAATTCCGAATATGCCGTTTCGGGATTTTTATGCAGAATATGCCTTAATTCAACTGGTGATAGTTCCATACAAACCGTTATTATAATTCAAAAATATCTGTTAAAGATTTTACCGCGGCTAACTTGTCCTTTTCTTCAATAAGCGCGGAGATTTTAATTTCCGAAGTGGTAACCAGTTTTATTGGAATATTGTCAAGAGCCTTAAAGAATTTTGAAGCGACGCCGGAACTTGATCTCATTCCAACACCCACAATCGAGATTTTTGTGTAACCGGAATCATAATGGACATGATACTGGTCAAAATCCTGAAGTATATTGGATAAGGCCTTATCCATAGGGCCTTTTTTCTCATCAATAATTGTAAACGAAACATTAAGAGATTTGCTGTTTCCAATAACAGAAATCATATCTATATTTAAATTTTCATCCGCGGCTTTCTGGAAAATCTTATTAACCAAAGTATAATCAACCGGCAAATTAGTGATAACAACCTGAGTCTGGTTATCCATTATACTTAAACCCGAAACCAGCGGTTGTTCTATGTTCTGATCCATTACATAACTCCCTTCTTCATTGGAAAAAGTAGAACCACAATATATGGTTATATTAAATTTTTTAGCTATTTCAACAGAGCGGCTATGAAGAACTTTGGCGCCAAGACTTGCCATTTCCAGCATTTCGTCGTAAGCTACATATTTAAGCTTTTTAGCTTTGGGATGCAGCCTGGGGTCAACGGTATAAATTCCGTCAACATCGCTGTAAATTTCGCATTTTGCCTGTAAAGCGGCGGCAATGGCAACTGCGGAAGTATCGGAACCTCCGCGTCCAAGAGTAGTAATATCACCTTCTTCTGTAATTCCCTGGAAGCCGGCTATTATTAATACGTCATTTTCTTCAAGTTCCGAGCTTATTCTTTCCGATTTTATGTTTTTAATTCTTGCTTCGTTGAAATCATCCGTAGTCATTATCTCTGCCTGAAAGGCGTTTAGCGACTTGCTTTTTATTCCTATTTCGTTCAATGCAATTGAGAGAAGCGATATTGATATTTGCTCTCCGGTAGTCAAAAGCATATCAAGTTCTCTCGGTTCCGGTGAAGCCGAAATTTCCTTAGCCATTTTAATAAGGTTATCCGTGGTTTTACCCATTGCAGATACAACTATTACAAGCTTTGCGCCCTCTTTAACTCTTTTTGATACCATTTCCGCAATTCTTTTAATCTTGCCAGTATCAGCTACCGAACTGCCTCCGTATTTTTGAACTATTATATCCATAAAAGTTAAAGTTTCCTTAATTCGTCAATTAGTTTAGTTTTTTCTTTTGTCTTAATATCAACTTTTTTTAGTAATTTTGCCGGTACTCCGGCCATTACGCTATAAGGCTCAACGTCTTTAACAACAACCGAACCAGCGGCAATAACGGCTCCCTTACCAACTCTTACCCCTTCCAGAACAACCGCGTTTGCGCCAATTAAAACATCGTCTTCCACAATAACCGGCATCGCGCTTGGCGGTTCAATAACTCCGGCCAGTACAGCTCCCGCCCCTATATGGCAATTACTCCCCACAATCGCTCTCCCGCCAACAACAACATTCATGTCTATCATTGTTTTGGGGCCAATTACCGCGCCTATATTAATAACGGCTCCCATCATAATAACGCAATTGTCTCCAATTTCAACCATGTCTCTTATAATTGCCCCGGGTTCAATTCTCGCGTTATATTTTGTGAGCTCCGCCATTGGTATAGCTGAATTTCGTCTGTCGTTTTCAATTCTGTATTTCTTAATTTTCCCCTTGTTCTCCGAAAGGAATTTTTCGAACTCCTGATATTCGCAAAAAAGAATTCCCGCTTCTCCGCTTCCGTAAAACTCAAGATTATTAAATTCCATATCGGAAACGGTACCCGATATATATACTTTTACAGGAGTCTTTTTCTTTGAGTTTGCTATATAATTTATTACTTCGTATGAATCCATTTATATCTCAATTAATTAAAAACCACGTCTTTAAACGTAAACAAACCATTCTTTTTAGACTGAATAAAATTAGCGGATCGCAAAATTCCCTCCGCAAAGGTCCTGCGCGAAATTGCTTCGTGGGTGATGGAAAGCACCTCTCCAAGTCCCCCGAAGTGAGCCGTATGAATTCCGGCCACATTGCCAAGTCTTAGGGAAGAAATATTAATTTTTTCGTCAGACAAAGCTTCTTTCATCATTATTGCAGTACCGGAAGGAATGTCTTTTTTAAAGCGGTGGTGTATTTCGGAAATTTCTATATCCCAATCGGGTACGGTTTTCTGAACCTCCTGCGCAATCTTAATCAGCACCTGAATACCGACCGAAAAATTAAAGCTTTGTACAACAGGTACGGTTTCAGCTACCTCCCTGAGTTTGTTAAAGTGCTCTTCTTTTAAGCCTGTGGTTGCAATTATAAGAGGAGCTTTATACTCATTAACAAATTCTATTGTCTTATCAAAAACCTCAGGTAAAGAGCAGTCAATTATTATTTGGGGAGCTTCATCCTTAAGATCGTACAATTTATTATACTCAAATACAAGATTATGCCCGGCTTCGGCAAAAACATTAATAACTTCAGCGCCAAGTCTTCCATTGGAACCAATCAATCCGTATTTCAAAACTTTTTCTCCTTTCAATTTCCTTCGGGAAAATTTTCGAATGCTTTTTTTAGTATTTCTTTTGTTTTATCTGTAACAGAATCTAAAGGTAACCGGAAAGTATTTTTACATAATCCCATGAGGCTCATTATAAATTTGACCGGAGCAGGACTTGTTTCGGCAAACATTAAATTCATCATAGGAATATACCTATTACAGAGCTTTCTTGCATCAGAAAAATTATTCCCGATAATCAAATCGGTAAGGATTTTCATTTCTTTTGGGTAGGCGTTTGAAAATACCGATATTACTCCCATGCCGCCCATAGCCATTATAGGCAAAGCCTGGTCATCGTTCCCCGAATATATCTCAAACTCAGAGGGCATTATTGAAAATAATTGCGCAATTTGAGATATGTTTGCGCTCGCTTCCTTTATGGCAACAACATTTTTACATTTTTCGGCAATTCTGTATACGGTTTGCGGAACCAGATTTAAACCTGTGCGATAAGGAACATTATACAACATAATCGGTAATGTTGTTCTTTCGGAAATATATTCATAATGCTTTATTGTACTTTCCTGAGTCCCTTTATTGTAATAAGGAGTAACAATAAGCGCGCCATCCGCCTTGTATTTTTCGGCCAGAGAATTTAATTTCACCACTTCATTCGTGTTGTTGCTTCCCGTGCCTACAATTATTGGTATTTTTTTGTTTACAGTTTCGCTGATAACAGATAAGATTTTTTCTTTTTCTTCAAAACTCAAACATGGAGTTTCGCCGCTTGTTCCTAAAACTATTAGCGAATCAACTCCGCCCTCAACCTGAAAATTCACAATTTTACGTAACGCTTCATAATCCACATTCAAATCATTGTCAAAAGGGGTGATTAAAGCCGTTCCGGTTCCCTTAAACATTTTTACCTTCAATAATGTGTTAAAATTTTGTGTACAAAAATAATATAATTACAACTAATTGCAATATATTGCATAAAACAACCATATTATTTCTTATATTTTATAAAACATTTACATATTTGCATAAATATTACATATAAAAAAGCCATCCCGATTAATATTTTGAAAACCTTGAGGTAAATTTTCAAATTAAAAGGGATGGCGTTGCGCTAATTATGCACTGTTTTAGTGCATTATGGATTTTTTCTTTTGTTTATTTTCTATTTGCCGCGTAACATGCCTTGTTTCGTTCGTTATTTTAAACTGGGAAATAAGCTTTTCGAGATTAAGCGTAAGGCGACTTAAGTCTTCCGCCGCATGGGCAATTTGACTTGTTCCTGTTGCGCTCTCCTGTGTTACATTGCTTATTGTTTCAATACTTTTACTTATTTCGTTTGCGGCAGTTGATTGTTCCTCGCTTGCTTCCGCAACCTGATTAACAATGGCAACAACGCTTTCCGAACCGGAAATTATCTCTTTCAGGGAGTCACCGGCCTGGTTGGCAAGCTGTATACCTATATTAACTTCCTGAGTTCCCTTTTCCATAGCCACAACAGCTTCAGCTGTATCTTTTTGAATTTGTTTTATCATTTCGGCTATCTCTTTTGTTGCCTTGGTTGTTCTTTCAGCAAGCTTTCTGACCTCATCCGCAACTACGGCAAAACCACGTCCCTGTTCACCAGCTCTCGCGGCTTCAATTGCGGCATTAAGCGCTAACAGATTTGTCTGGTCGGCAATATCATCTATCACTTGGGCTATTTCGCCAATCTGATCGCTGCTTTGTCCCAACGCCTGAACTTTTTCGGTGGATTGTTTTACAACTTCCGAAATTTTACTCATACCGTTTATTGTTTTTTCTACTACCGAGCCGCCTTCTTTTGCTTTTTGGCCTGCTTCTTTGGCGTTCTTTGCGGCATGTGAAGCATTTTGGGTATTTTCGAGTATTGTTTTCGTCATTTCTTCAACCGCGCCGGCAACCTCCGCGGCCTGCGTAGTTTGTTCGGATGCTCCCGCAGCCATCTCTTCTGTACTGGAAGATATTTGGTTACTTGCGCTGGCTGTGGCGTCTATTGCTTCTCTGACGTCATTCAGAGCAACGCTTAGAGCATCTGCCACGGCATTTATATTATTTTTTATTAACTGGTGATCTCCTTTATAGTCACTGTTTATTCTGACGGTCAGATCTCCACTTGCCATTTGTTTTAAAGCTTCCACTCCTTCATTTATAGGAATCAGCATTGTGGTTATTGTATTATTAAAACCGTCTATTATTTCTTTATAGACCCCTTTTATTTTTGAAGAATCGCCTCTTTTGGCTAAGTCCCCATTTATTGCCGCTTCTGCAAGAACAATTGATTCGTTTCCAAGAATATTAAGAGATTCTCTTACCAAATGTAAATTATTCATCAACGCCTTGAAGTCTCCATGAAATTTTTCCACTTCAATTTCTTCAAGCTTTTCTCCGTTTGCCATTCTGCTTATGTATTCGGCTGCAAAATTCAAAGGATTTAATACAGCATCAAGCGTCTGATTTACTTCCTCTACAATTTTTCTGAATTCTCCAAAATACTTCTGAGAATCGTTCCTTACTGATAAGTTTCCCGATATTGCGGATTTTGAAAGTTCATTAATATCCGCTACAACATCCTTCACTGTTTTAACAGAAGTGCTTATTGCAAGATTTATCTTGTCAAATATTTCCTTGGATTCTCTGGTATCTTCATCGGCGGTTTCGGTTTTTAGTTCAAAACTTAAATCGCCTTTCGAGAATCTGGTTAATCCTTCTATTAGCTTATTCGTTTCGTTATGCTGGAACTCATTTATTTTTTCAATTTTGTGAATTGATTTTTTTATTTCCGTCTGGTCTGAAACAATTTCAAACGCGCCTATTACATTTCCATTGCTATCCCTGATAGGAGTAGCCGTGTATTCTATGTCAAGGTCCAAATCTCCCGGATGAGCATCCGTTGTATGGCTGTTTGCGTTGCCTGTTTTAATAGCTTTATTGCAGGCGCAGTTTTCTGTTTTGCAATCGGATGTTTTAAAGAAATCGTAACACTTTTTGCCTGTTACCTGGGCGCCCGTTTTATTATCAAGTTTGGCGCCGCTATCATTCATATACAACACCTCATAACTGTTATCTATAATCAGTACAGGCATAGGCATAGCGTCAATAAAGCCTACAAGTGAATCGAGAGTTTTATTTACACCCTGAATCAATTCCCTATACTTACCTAAATGTTTTTCGCTGTTTGCTCTTATTTTAAGTCTGCCATGCAGAGCTGAATCGGAGAGATATTTTGAATCTGAAATAAGAGTGTTTACAGCATTTACAAGCGTGTTAAGATTGTTGATTAGCACACTGAAATCCCCGGAAAAATTATTAGTAATCTTTTCCGGAATATCGCCTTTACTAATTCGGTCAATATACTCCGCGGCAACATTCAAAGGGGATATGACCGAGTCAAGTGTTTTGTTAAAACCGGCTATAATATTCTTAAACTCTCCTTTATGCTTTTCCGCATCGGCTCTTTCAGAAAGCCGGCCTTCAATAGCGGCATTGGACAGATATTCAGTATCTTTAATAAGCCCTCTTATTGCGTCAAAACAAATATTAAGGCTTCTTTTAATCTCATTAAAGTCTCCCTTATAATCATCAGTAATTGGCGGAGGTATTTCTCCTTTGCTGATTTTCTGCATATACGCTGCGGCAGAATTCAGAGGATTAACAACCGAATCGAGAGTTTCGTTAACGCCTTCTATTATTGCTTTGTACCCTCCATCAAACTCAGCAGTGTTGCCTCTTTGCGAAAGATTCCCTTCTCTTGCCGACTTTGTCAAATGTGTTACTTCTGCAACAAGTTTCTTTAAAGTATTTAATACTGAAGCCATGCTTGTTGTGAGAATATCCTTTTCGGATTTAGGTATCAAAGTTATTTCGAGATTTCCTCTGGCAATTTTTTCCGCGTCATTGCTTTGTTCTTTTATGTTATCAGCCATCTTGTTGAATGAATTGGCAAGACTTCCTATTTCATCCTGCGAAACATAATCTATATTGACATCCACATCTCCCAACGCAATTCTTTTTGCCGCCTCATTAAGTTTTTTCAAAGGCTTGCTCATTCTTCTTGAAATATAATATCCGCAAAGTATTGCGAATAAAAGCGCAAAAGCGGAGATGTAATAAATTATACCTTTTACTTCCGCCATATCCTTCTTTACAGAATCGAGATAAATGCCCGTGCCAATAATCCAGCCCCAGGGCTTATAAATACACACATAAGTTATTTTATCCTTTGATTCTTTTGTATCCGGCATAACCTGTCTGTATCTTAAAAAACCGCCTGTATCTGTTTTACATATATCCGCCATTTTCAAATAAATTCTGTTATCATCGGCGTCTTTAATGTTGCTTGCATCCTGGCCGGTCATTTTAGGACGTAAAGGATGCATTATCATAACAATCGATTCATTAAAAATAAAGAAGTATTCCTTGCCTCCGGAATACCTTAGTTTTGAGATTCGTTTAGCGGCTCTCGCTTGGCCTTCCTTAAGGTCAAACTCGCCTTTGTTTACTCTTTCCTGATACTCTGATGTAAGCGAATATGCAATTTCAACTGCATTTTTTGTTTGCTGTTTTTTTTCCATAATAATCGCATCTTCAATTGTCGGAAGGACAATAAAAAGCAGTACTAAAGTGATGGGAATAATTGCTAATACAGAAATGCTAATAATTTTGGCAAAGATATTCCAATCATTGAATGATTTGATTTTCATAATCTTTTTACCTTAATATTTTAATGCGTTAAAAATTGATTAAACTATGTACGAACCATTTTTCATCAAAATTTGTTCTTGAGCCGTTTGCTTTTTTCCATATAGAAGCTTCGGCGTGCTGGAACTGGTGATCCAGTACAAGCTGCACTTTGTCGTTTAGCTTATATGTTAAACCGATAATACCATATCTTGTCATGTCGGAACCTTTGGAGCGGTTTGGATCAGCAATATCTAATCTCCAGACCAAAGACATTCTGTTAGTAAATAGCGAAAATGGGTATTTAAATTCGCCAAAATATGAAAGGCCGTAGCCAATGGTTAACAGACCTACTTTTGTGGAATCACCATCTTCACGATAGTTGTATTCAATATTTGCGGAAAGATACTTATCGTTGTAACCAATAAACGAACCCGCCCTGTTCTTTGGGTCGGCTGTATTTAGCTTGCTTTGATAACTGCCTTTATAATAATACTCTCCAAGCGTAATTCCTTGCAACGCGTCAATACTTGAGAAAGGTGTCAGGCTTAGTCTGGCTGCAAAATCTTTATAGCGGTTTAATTCATTTGAAGTATAACCCTCGCCATTTAGAATAAACGCGGTTACATCGCCTAATTTTTCCGGCAAAGTGTAAGTTGCGGAAAAGCCAAGATCGGAACTTGCAAAATACTTGTTTTTATCTGTGAACGATGAGGACAAGACTCTGTATTTCCAGTACGAATCAATGTATCCTACCCATGTAGTTGGTATCATACCAATTTTCAGGGACAAATATTTTAGAGGCGAATAATCGTAATAAGCATATTTGACTCTCATGGCCAAACCCGAATAGTATGTTCCTGTAGTGGTATTGCGGTAAATATCCGAAGTAAACATGAATTTACTATCCTGCGAAATATCTCCTCTTATGTTGATGTACATGCGTTCAAAATCGAAACGGTTAAAGTCGTTTCCCTCAATACCATTGGTGGTATAGGTATAATATAAAAAAGCTTGCCCGCCTACTGTAACGGGAGAAGGAGCGCTGCTTTTTTCTTTCAGTTTTTGAATTTCTTTTTCCAGTTTGTTTAATCTTTCGGATACACTATCGGTTTCGGGGAGTACAAGAGAAGGGAAAATCTGTAGTTGAAACACTAATACAAAAAGAGTAACGACCAACAAGGTGAATTTTTTTTTCATATATTGCCTCTTAATTGGATGAATGGATGGAGTTATTTATACCCCATATCTCCAATTAGTATGCCAATATATTGATCTTATAATTTCCCGATAATAAACAATTAGGAAGGATAATAATGGCTAATATAGCGCTATTGAATAATAATGCGCACTTTTAAATAGCTAAACTATTTAGTCTCTTCGGGCTCTATATGTACAATAACTCTGCTTTTGGGAATTTCGGATTGAATGGAATTTTCTACAATTTCTGAAATTACATGAGCTGAATTAATATCTAAATTATAATCCACATGTATGTTTAACTCTATTAATGTTTCGGCCCCGGAATTTCTAACTCTAATATCGTGTACTTTACGGACGCCATTTGTATTAAGAGCTATACTGCCTACTTTTTCCTTAACCCCTTCAGGCGCTTTATCCAGCAAAACATCAATAGCTCTTTTACCAAGCCTTATACTTATACCAATTACAATAGCCGCAACAATTAAAGCCGCAATTGAATCCGCGAACAGAAACCCAAGTTTATAGGCAATAAGTCCGAACAAAACAACTGCCGAACTAAAGATATCCGTGGAAAAATGCAACGCGTCTGCTTCAAGCGCCTGACTGTTGTATTTTTTTGCTATGCGCATCAACGCGCGCGAACGAGAAATATCAACAACAATGGATACTGATACCACCAAATAGCTCCAAAAAGAAACGTCTACAATAACAGTCCTGGAAACGAGTCTGTGATATACTTCATAAATAATCCATATACACGTCAACAGAAGAAGTATTGTTTCAATTAACGCGGAAAGATTTTCAACCTTGCCATGCCCGTACTGATGATCTTCGTCAGCGGGTTTATTTGATACGCGAACTGCTATTAAAGTTACCAGCGCGGCTATTAAATCAAGACCTGAATGAGCCGCTTCGGACAAAATACCAAGACTGTTTGTAACATACCCCACAATAAGCTTAAACACAGTTAAAAAAACTGCCGCAATTACAGACATTAATGCTATTCTGTTTTTTTCAACTTCTTCACTAATAACAGAGGAGTTCATTTTTTTCTATAGTTTTATAAATATAATATAAAGAACAAATATAATAATACATGCGCCCGTCAGAATCAATATATTCATTAATATCTCTTTTGATAGCAGAGGCGCGCTTTTTTTTACCGCCTTTTTTTTACGAACAGGCGGTTTTTCTTTTGTATCAATATCGTCTGCAGGAGCCGGTGATGGCGCTGTTGGTTCATCCTGTTTTTCTATGCCGCCGGCATAATTTTTTTCAGATTTTAAAGTTCCGTCCGGATTAAATGATTTGTAAGCCCCTTCTTTAACTCCGTCTTTATAATTGATCTCATCTTTAATTTTACCGTCTTTATAGAAAACCTGCGTGAGTCCATCATCTTTACCTTCTTTAAAATTTTTAACACAAAGAGTGCTTCCGTCTTCGTAGAAAAACTTGGAGGGCCCGTTTGGTTTGCCGTTCGAAAAATTCCACTCTCCTTTGACAGAACCGCTTTTATAATATGTTGTGGAAACGCCTTCCTTTACTTCGTTGATTACGTTTTCGTTGGACTTTAACTGCCCTGTTTTGAAATAAGTTTTTTGAGCGCCATTTAACACCCCATCTTTAAAATTCATTTCTCCTTTTAAGGAACCGTCTTCATAGTAGTATTTGCTTATGCCTTGTTGCTTATTCCCGGCAAAATTTAATTCCGCTTTTAACTCTCCGTTCTCAAAAAATATTTTCGAAACGCCTTCTTTTTTATCTTCTTTATAATTGGCTATTTCAAGAAGATTTCCTTCAGAGCTGTATAAACGAGCTTCGCCTTCCAATTTACCGTCAACATAGTTCTTCTCACTCCTTACGTTGCCGTTCATATAGTGGGTTTGAACCAAACCTTCTTTTTTTTCTTCTTTTTCGTCGCTCATGTATATTCTTTGTAATTTTCAATTCTTAAAAGTAATAAATATAATCGAGATACTAAAAAAAATTTAAATGGCATTATTTAAAATAATGTTTAAATTTATTTCGTCATTAAACAAATTTTATTAACATGATTTTAATAAAAAATTGTTTTTATATCGGCACCATGGACGAAGACATTTCTTTATCCCGGTTCGATATATTAATAGAGGGAAACAGAATAAAGAAAATCAGCCGGCAGATTAATCCGGAATTATTTTCATTATCGGATTTGAGGATTATTGACGCATCAGATTGTGTTGTAATTCCAGGTCTGGTAAATACGCATCACCATTTTTATCAAACACTCACCAGAAATATACCCGCGGTTCAAAACGCAAAACTGTTTGACTGGCTTGTGTACTTATATGAAATATGGAAACATATAGACGAAGAAGCTGTTTATTACTCTTCGCTTTTGGCAATTGGGGAATTATTAAAAACCGGATGTACTCTTACTACAGATCATCATTATCTTTACCCTGCCGGGTTTAATGGCGATTTAATGGGTATTCAGTTTGAGGCGGCATCAAAACTTGGCATCAGGTTTTCCCCTTCCCGCGGCTCAATGTCTCTAAGTAAAAAAAACGGAGGGTTGCCTCCTGATTCCGTAGTTCAGACTGATGAGGAAATTCTTACTGATAGTCAACGTGTTATTGAAAAATATCATGATGCTTCCGAAGATTCAATGCGAAGAATTGTATTGGCTCCCTGCTCCCCTTTTTCGGTCACTGAACAAAATATGAAAGAAACAGCCAAGCTTGCAAGAGAGTATAAAGTACGGCTTCACACTCATCTTGCCGAAACAATTGACGAGGAAAAAGACTGCCTTGAAAGAACAGGTAAAAAGCCTTTGGCGCTAATGGAATCGGTTGATTTTGTTGGCGAGGATGTTTTTTTTGCACATGGCATTTATTTTAGCGATGAAGAGTTGAAAATTCTTGCAGAAACAAAATCTTCAGTAGCGCATTGTCCTTCTTCCAATATGAGGCTCGGTTCGGGTATAGCCAGGGTTAACGAAATGCTTGATTTGGGTATACGCGTAGGCGTTGCCGTAGATGGCTCCGCTTCCAACGATTCATCCGATATGCTTGGCGAGCTAAGAAACGCAATGCTTTTACAGAGAATAAAATACGGACAAAGCGGACTTACGGCAAAACAAGCCTTTAAAATGGGAACCATAAACGGGGCAGAAATTCTTAACTATAATCTACTCGGAAAAATAAAAGAAGGCTGGCTTGCCGATCTTGCTTTGTTCAACATAAATAAGCTTGAGTATACAGGCAGCCTTTCCGATCCGCTGGCGGCGCTTATTTTTACGGGTATTAATCATACCGCCGAATATACAATAGTTAATGGTAAAATAGTTGTGGAAAAAGGAAGATTGACCGGAGAAAGTGAAGAAGTAATTGTCAAAGAAGGAAACCGAATATCTCATAATCTGATTAAGAAGTCCGAACATTGAAAGATTAAAACAATTCATTTTCATAATAACAGAGTAGGGTTATGTTACCAGCAAACATCAAATGGTATTTTCCCGAGTCTCTTGCAGAAATGGAGGCATATCTAAAACAATCGGGTGTCATTTTACATGCCGGCGGAACCCGAATATTAAAAACTCAGACAAAAAATATAAAGGGACTAATTGATATTGGCGGTTTGGGTCTCAATTATATAAAACGTGAAGGAAAGATATTTTCCATAGGAGCAGGAACCACATTTGGCGAAGTAGTTGAGTACTCAAGAAAGCACAAAAAGTTTGCTATACTTGGCAAAGCGCTTTCGGAAGCTGCCGCAACGCCTTTAAGAAACAGAATAACCATTGGGGGATCATTGAAGGATTTTCCAATTTGGAGCAGTCTATACGCGCCATTGGTAGCATTGAATGCTAAAATAGAGATTTACGCGAACAGCAACCTGTTTATTTTTCCAATTGAAGACTACATAGTCTCCCCTATCCAGAAAAGGAAATATCTTATAACTCAAATACTGATTGAGGAAAAGAAAAACATATTGTGGGATGTAAAAAGGTTTTCTTTTCTGCATTTTGAATACCCACTGTTCACAATTGCAGTTGTATTTACCATAAACAAAAAAGTTATTGAAGATACCCGTATTGTAATAACAGGAGTTAAACAACGCCTGAAAAGATTTGAGGAAGCGGAAAACGTTTTTACAGGCAGCGCGTTGAATATTGAATTGGTCGATAAGGCTATAAAGCTAATACGCCCCGAGTTTATTTCCGATTACAAATACAGCGATAAATACAAGGCTAACGTTTCTACCGTTTATATAAAAGATATTTTGGAAAAACTTTGCGGAGGCGCAAAATGAAACAGAAGGTTAACATAAACGGTAAATGCAGGGAACTTGAAATTAATGCCGGGCAGACTCTGCTTGAGGCGTTACGGGCGAATAATTATACTGAAGTCAAATGCGGATGTAACGAAGGAGAATGCGGAGCATGTCTTGTTTTGCTTGATGGCAAACCTGTAAACTCATGCCAGGTTCTTGTGATGAGCGTTCGCAGAAAAAAAATAACCACTATAAAAGGAATTGGCTCTCTGTATTCGCCTAATGTTTTACAAAAAGCTTTTGTGGAAGCGGGAGCGGATCAATGCGGTTTTTGTTCTCCGGGTATGATAATAGCTTCTTATGCTCTATTAAAAAAGAATCCGACCCCTTCTGAGGAGGAAATTGCCGAAGCCATTGATGGTAATTTATGCCGATGCACAGGTTATGTAAAAATAATTGAAGCTGTTCGAAATACTGCGGATAAGTTAAAAACAAATAATAAACCGGAGTAACAATGTATAAACATGTCAATAAATCGGTGAGCAAAATTGACGGATTGGCTTTGGTTAGCGGAAACGAACGATATACCGATGATTTTTCTTTTGATAATATGCTGCATGTTTCAGTACTGCATTCAGGTTACGCTTACGCTAAAATTGATTTCCTGGATGATTCTTTGGCTTGCAAAATGGATGGAGTAGTTGATGTATTATCGTATAAAAATGTTGAACAGGCGCTATATACTACCGCGGGGCAGGGTTTTCCGGAGCCTTCTCCTTACGATACCTGTTTGTTTGGCAATGTAATGCGCTTTGTAGGTGATAATGTTTGCGCTGTTGCCGCCGATTCTAAAGAAATTGCCGATGCCGCTTTAAAAAAAATCAAAGTGCGTTTTAAAGAATTAAAACCGCTGCTTGATTTTACTGAATCTGATAAATCAAAAATAAAGGTTCATAAAAATGACGGATCTTTTGCCAAGATACCTGTCTTTTTCGATCCGGATAGAAACATAGCGGCAAAAGTTGAAGCTGAAGTTGGCAATTTTGAAGAGGCTTATAATAATTCCGAATTTAAGTTGGAACATGAGTTTTATACTCATTATGCTTCTCATTGCGCGCTTGAACCACATGGAGCTGTTTCATATCTCGATACTCGCGGCAGACTTGTAATTATTTCAACAACTCAGGTCCCGTTTCACGTCAGAAGAATAACATCTCATTTAACCGGCATACCAATATCAAAAATAAGAGTTATAAAACCACGCATTGGCGGAGGTTTTGGCGGCAAACAGGAAGTTCTTCTTGAACCAATTGTAGCTCTTTTTACATGGCGCACAAAACGGCCTGCTAAATTAGTATATAGCAGAAAGGAAGTCTTCAAATCCACGCGGACAAGACATGAATATAAAACAACTTTTAGGGTAGGATATAAATCAGATGGTGAAATAAAAGCGTTTCATCTTGACGCGCTTGAAAACGCCGGCGCTTATGGATCTCACGCTCTTACTGTTCTCTCAAATGCCGGAGCCAAAACAATGCCTTTACTTAACAAAATTGAGAATCAGAAATTTACCGGGAAAGGCGTATACACTAATCTGCCTGTAGGCGGAGCTTACAGAGGATACGGGGCCACCGAAGCTTGTTTTGGTTACGGACAAATGATTGATATTGTTTGCAATAACCTGAATCTGGATATTATTGAGTATTATAAAAAATGGTGTATAAAAGCCGGAGAAACTTCTCCAATCTTTGCGGCTCTTGGCGAAGGAAAAGAAGGCGTCCCAATGACCATTGGTTCAACATCGCTTGTTGAGTGCCTTGATAAAGGAGCTGAATTATCCGATTGGTACAACAAATATAAACTTTACAACAGCTCATCGTCATACAACTCAGGTAAACGCTTTAAGCGCGGTATTGGCATGGCCGCTTTAATGCAGGGTTCATCTATTCCTGAAATTGACATGGCTTCCGCATATATAAAGATGAATGATGACGGTTCATTCAATCTTAATATGGGCGCTACAGATCTTGGAACCGGTTCGGATACAATACTCGCGCAAATTGCCGCAGAGGTTATTGATACTCCTGTTACAAATTTTATTGTAACTTCTTCCGATACCGATTACACGCCTTTTGATACCGGCGCCTATGCTTCCTCCACGACTTATCTTTCGGGACAGGCTGTAAAAAAATGCGCTGAAGACATTAAGAAGCAGCTTTTATCAGTAGGCGCGCAAATGCTTGCCACAGATATAAATGCCGTTGAAGTATATGATAGTTCTGTACGTGTAATTAAAGACATAAACAATAATGTTTCTTTTCAGGATATATGCAGAAACAGCATGTATACGGTTAATCAATTTCAGATTCAGGCTAATGCCTCTGCAATATCGCATAAATCTCCGCCGCCTTTCGCGGCTCATTTCGCGGAAATTGAAATCGACACATTTACCGGAATTATTAGAGTGCTAAATTATACCGCCGCTGTTGATTGCGGTACGGCTATTAATCCCAAGCTTGCTGAAGGACAGGTTGAAGGCGCAATTGTAAACGCCATATCATATTCATTAAACGAAAATTATTATTTTTCGGAACATGGACGTTTGCTAAATGATACGTATGGCAAGTACGGTATTTATACGGCTTGCGATATTCCAAATATAAATGTAGAGCTTGTTGAATCATTTGAAGAGACCGGACCTTTTGGCGCCAAATCAATTTCGGAAATAAATATGAATGGCGCGCTGCCTGCTATAGCAAACGCTTTTTTCTGTGCAACAGGCAAAAGAATTTTCAAATCGCCGTTTACCCCGGAATCTGTTCTTAATATTTTAACAAAAGCATAAAATATGATTTTGAAAAACTGCCATATTTATGATTCGTTTGAAGATAAAGAAAAGACAGTCGATTTTATACTATCTGAAAAGATTATTGCTTATGGAGAAAACATTTGCGAGTTTAATAATAATTCTGATTCTGTAAATATATCGTCAATATCCCCGAAGAATATAGAAGACATTAATACCGGCAAAGACTTTGTTATTGATGCCGGCGGCATGATAATAATGCCCGGCGGAATTGACGCTCACGTCCACTTTGATACACCAGGCTTTACTGATAGAGAAGATTTTTACCATGGCAGTATGTCCGCTGCTGCCGGGGGAATTACAACTGTAATTGATATGCCATGCACTTCCCTGCCCCCGGTAACAAATGGCGATAATTTTGATATTAAATATGATGAAGTAAAATACTCCTCTGTTGTGGATTTTTGTTTTTACGGAGGAATGAACTCTTCTGTGTTCAATAATTATAAAACATTTATGCGTCAGCTTGCCGATAAAAATGTTAAAGGCATTAAGACATATTTCATCTCAGGAATGGAAACATTTCCCAAAGTAACCCAACATGAATTTTATAAAATATTAGAATTCGCGAAAGAAATTGACCTGCCTGTTTTATTACATGCGGAAGACCCCGAGATAATAAACAATAACCGCAATTTATATTCGTCAGATTCGGACGATTATTTACGATACTGTAAAACCCGTTCAATGATTGCCGAGTATCTGGCGGTTGAGAGGGCTGTAAACATTGCAAATAAATTAAACGGTAATTTACATATTGTACATGTGGCTTCCGCTAAAGCGGCCGAATTGATAAATTGTCTGGAAGGTTATAATATAACGTATGAAACTTGTCCCCATTATCTTTATTTCTCAGAAAAAGATTTTGCTTCCAAAGGTTCGGCATTAAAAACTGCTCCTGTAGTAAAAAAGGAAAGCGATAAGCGGCAATTATGGCAATATGTTATAAACGGCAAATGCAGTTTTATTACTTCAGACCATGCGGCGTGTACTTATGAAGAAAAGAGCACAGGTTCTTTTGATAAGGACTACGGAGGGATTCCCGGTACACAGACTTTGTTACCGGTTGTTTTTACCGAAGGTTTTTACAAACGAGGAATACCATTAAAAACCATATATGAAGTCTGTTCTGTTAATCCGGCAAAAAGATATAAATTATATCCTGAAAAAGGCTCGCTGCAAATCAATACAGACGCGGATTTAACAATAATTGATCCCAATAGCGAATATGTTTTTTCCAAAAACAATTTATTATCAAAAGGCAAAACAACGCCATTTGATGGCGAATCATTCAAAGGAAAAGTTGTAATGACAATTCTGCGTGGAAAAATTATTTATTATGCAAATTCGGGCATTACAATAAACAAGGGCTATGGTAAATATTTATAATGAGTTTACTTCGTTATTAAACTCTTTAATCATTTCATCTATTTGGCCAGCAATGCATCTTGTTTTATCCCAGTAATCAGGATAATCATACCATTGCGCGTTAAGTTCATTAATATCTTTGTTCTGCTGTTCAATCCATGTGAAATATTTCAGATTATGTATCCTCTTTTTATCATGGTAATTGGTTTCAAGCATATTGTCTGTGGATATTCCAAGACATGATTTATTATAAGCTCTTATTGCCGATTCCTCTGTGAATGTTCCAAGTTTTTCCGTCAATTCACTCAACCTTGAACCATATAACTGCATGGAGTCCGTTAGAATAATAAAAACAACATCCCGCTCAGTCAGTTCGTTATATTTTGCAAATTTGATAGCAGAAATAAGGTTGGCAATTCCTGATATTCCAAGTAAGTCGAGTTTTGCAACTAATTCTTCGTTTACATTTTGCCTTATAAGATATTCTTTCCCTTTTTTTTCATTAAAAAGGCGTACAAGTTCAAGGCAATCGTTATCGTCAACGGCAAAAATAAAATCTGTATTTCGTACATTATGTATCCACGGCACGTGTTTATCGCCAATGCCTTCAATTCTATGCGCCCCGTAGCCGTTGTTTAATAAGGTCGGGCATTGAAGAGCTTCGCTTGCGCCTATTTTAACAAACGGGTGTTTATTCTTAAGCGCGTCCCCCGCAGCTATTGTGCCTGCTGAACCTGTTGAGGAAATATATCCGGCCATATTTAATTTGTTACTGCTATGCTTCTGCAGTTTATCAAATACTTCGGATATCGCGTTTGCAGTAATTTCGTAATGCCATAAATAATTACCGAATTCTTCAAACTGATTGAAAATCACAATATCATTTCTTGTAGCCTGTAATTCTTTACATTTATCAAATATTTCCTTTACATTGCTTTCGCAACCGGGTGTGGCTATAACTTCTCCCGCAATTTGTTTTAGCCATGTAAATCTTTCTTTGCTCATTTCCTGAGGCAGTATGGCAACAGATTGACAACCGAGTAAAGCTGAATTAAACGCCCCGCCCCGGCAGTAGTTCCCTGTGGAGGGCCATACTGCTTTTTGACATGTTGAATCGAAATTACCGGTTAATAAAGCCGGTACAAGACAGCCAAACGTGGCCCCAACCTTATGCGCGCCTGTTGGAAACCACTTACCTGTTAATCCTATTATTTTTGCCTTCACTCCCGTTAGTTCATTTGGAAATTCGAGATAATTAACTTCTCCAAAGCCGCCTCCTGATTCTACCGGCTCATTTTTCCATGTAATTCTAAAAAGATTCAGAGGATCAACATCCCATAAACCTGTTCCCTTTAATCTTTCCTTAATCTCATGTGGTATTTTATCAGGATATTTCATCTGCTCGAAAGTTGGAATTATTATTCCTTTTTCCTTACATCTTTGCATATTATTTTTTCGAGCGGCTTTTTTTATTTCAAGGTTTATCATACTGCAACCTTTTTATTAGTGCTTGTAATTATTTCCAGATCGCTCTGAATATCAATATCTAAAGTAATTCCTTTATCATCAACATTACAGATTTTAACTTTTAGTTTTTTAATTGCGTCTCTGAGTGTATTTTCATTTCTTAATTCCGTTATTGCATTTTTAGCCTTTATACTAAACAGCACAGGGTGACCTTTCTTTGCTCTTACTATACTGCCGTCTTTAATATCAACTGACGGAATATACACTTCCATTTCCGGCGATAATACATTTTCACTTAGCAGCATTTTACAAGTATCCGTTTTTACTAATGGCATGTCTCCTGGCATAACAAAAAACATATTGCAATCATCGCTCAATAAATGGATCCCTTTTATTATAGAAGATAACATGCCTTCCTCATATTGAGTATTTTCAATTGTAACTATATCCGCAGTGCAATTATTATTTTGTCTGTATTCATTAACCAGCATTGTAAGTTCAGGATAATTATATCCGCCAACAATTATTATCTTATCACAAATATTACGAAATAGGTCAATTGAGTAATAAATCATTGGAATAGCATTTATTAAAATGGCCGGTTTCCATTTTCCCATTCTTGATGATTTTCCCGCGGCAAGTATAATAGCCTCATATTTGGAATTTATTTTTGTCATATTTTATATCCGTTTGTCAGAGAGTATGAATTCCAAATTTGGTTTATATATCTTAGGAAATATAATTGCTTTACCTGCGCTTATTATATCTTTTAAACCGCTGCCTGTTAAAAGAATTACAATTGTTTTATCTAAGCCAATTTTGTTTTTAATATTAAAAAAGCCAGCCATAGCCGCCGCCGAAGAAGGTTCGCAGAAAAGACCGCTTTTTTCAGAAAGGTATTTTTGCGCCAGCAATATTTGCTCATCGCTTACAGTAACTGTATTTCCTCCTATGTCTTTCAAATCATTTACGGCGCAATACGCGTTTCGCGCGGCATTTACGGATATTGAATCCGCTATAGTGTTAGCCTTATATGCCAAATTATAATTGCCATATTTGAACGCGTTATGTATAAACGAACTGCCTTCAGCCTGTACAGCTATTACATATGGAAATTTACTAATTAATCCCGCATCATATAAATCGCTAAAACCCTTAATAACCCCGCTTAATATAACTCCATCGCCAACAGGCACAAACACATAATCTATATCACTTTTAATCTGGGCTGCAATTTCAAAAGCCACTGTTTTTTTACCTTCTATGGTCAAAGGATTGTATCCTGTATTTCTGCATAGACAACCAGTCACTTGTGAATAATGTAAGGAAAGATCAAATGCCGTATCATAATCAGCGTCAACAGGAATCAATTCTGCGCCATACTGAAGGCATTGGATTAATTTTGCTTTGGGAGCTGAAGCCGGTACAAACACAATAGCTTTTTGATCTGCCGAAGCTGCGATGCAAGCCATTGACGAAGCGGCATTTCCGGTTGAGGCGAGCGTTATATTTTTTATATTGAATTTTTTTGCGAATGCTGATACCAGATAAGAAGCTCTGTCTTTTAGCGAACCTGATGGATTACCCGCTTCATATTTAAAATAAATATTTTTATATCCGGTATCTTTATTTATGTTCGCGGAGCTGTACAACATAGTATTTCCTACCGGTATATCCGCAAAATACTGCTGTTCAACAGGCAGATAATCGAACATATCATAATTATCAAGCGATTTATTCTTATCACTCTTTGGCAGTTTTACTTTAAGTACGCCTTTTAAAGGCCTGCCTTCCATGTTATCTTCCTTACAATCAGGACAAAGCATAATATCCGGCGTAATAGCATATTCCTTTTTACAGATAGAACAATAATATTTAAATGACGATTTATCCATGTTACATTGTTAAAGCCATTACAGCTTTTGCCGTGTGAAGTCTGTTTTCCGCCTCGTCATATACAATTGAAATATCCTGATTATCTATTATTTCGTCAGTAACCTCGTGTCCTCTATCGGCAGGTAAAGCGTGCATTAGTTTTACATTTTTATCAGCTATTTTTATTTTGTTATCATCGCATATCCAATCATGATATTTTTCAAGATTATTTTTCATTTCTTTTTTACATTCGTCTTCATTATCAAGAAAATACCTTTCATCATAATATCCGAAGCCGCCCCAATTCTTCGGTATTACTATTTGCGCTCCTTCAAAAGCCTCTTCCATATTATTTGTAAAGTTAAGTTTCCCGCCTCCGATTTCGGCATTTTTACATGCTTTTTCTATAATGTTTTTACTTAGTGGAAATTCTTTTGGATTTGCAACAGTAACATCAAGCCCGTATCTTGGAAATAATAGTATCTGTGATTGCGGTACTGATAACGGTTTTGAATGTGTATCCGCATAAGCCCATGATATTGTAACTTTCAATCCTTTTGGCTCTTTTCCAAAATGTTCAAATATTGTCATTAAATCGGCAATTCCCTGGAAAGGATGATATACGTCATCCTGTAACGACATAACCGGCACTGTTGCATATTTCGCTAGCTCATCAAGATATTTTTTACCAACTCCGTAAAAACAATTACGGCAAGCAATACCATGCCCCATACGAGATAGTATTATCGCAGTATCTTTAGCCGATTCTCCATGTGATATTTGCATTTTATCGGAAGTCAAATCGTGAGCATGACCTCCAAGCTGCGTCATACCAGCTTCCATTGAGTTTCTTGTTCTTGTTGACTGCTCAAAAAATATTGCGAATAAAGTTTTATCCTGCAGTAACCTGTGCGATTCACCCATTGCGAATTTTCTTTTCAAATCGAAAGCTGTTTCAAAAACCGTATCAAGCTCTTGTTTAGTCCAGTCATCTTCAGAAAGGAAATGTTTTTTCATTAAATCCGATACCATTTTATTCTCCATTTATATATTAAAATATTTCGCAAAACAAGGCGTAAAAAGCGGATGCTTTTTCCAAATGTTCAATTGGTATTTTTTCATTTGGAGCGTGTGCAAGCGCTTCATCTCCCGGGCCAAAACCTATTGCCGGTATTTTATAAATACCATTAATTACAACTCCGTTTGTAGAGAATGTCCATTTATCAATAACAGGTTTATCATTAAACAGCCTTGTATAGGTTTCCACACCCTTTATAATAATTGCATTATCTTCTTCAAGCTTCCATGTTGGGAAATATTTTTCCATTCCGTATTCAATACCAGTATAACTTGTCTCTTTGTACTCAGGTAGTATGGTTTTCTGTTTAAATTTGTTTGCAATATCTTCAAATTGTTTTAATGCAATGTTTTTATCTTCGCCCCAGGTTAATCTTCTATCCAGATGTATTTTTGCAAAGTCCGCAACCGCGCATAAAGAGGGGCTTGATGAAATAAATTCCGTAACAGTAACGGAACCCTTGCCAAGAAAATCATCGTATAGCAAAATACCATTTAGCTTTTCTATTTCAAGCGCGGTTCTTGAAGCCATGTATATGGCATTTTTACCTCTTTCGGGCGCTGAGCCGTGAGCCGAAATACCATAAAAGCTTATTTCAGCTTCCATTCTGCCTCTGTGTCCTCTGTATATATTTGTGTTGGTAGGTTCGGTTATAATTACGCAATCGGGTTTTATTTTATCTTCTTCAATTATATATTTCCAGCATAATCCGTCACAGTCCTCTTCCATTACCGAACCTATAAAATATATTGTGGCATCATTGGTTAATCCTATTTCCTTTAATATTTTTCCGGCTGTTACAAATGCGGCCACACCCCCTTTTTGATCAACAGTACCACGGCCATAGACATATTCGTCATCAATTTTACCTTCAAAAGGAGGGATGCTCCAGCTCTCAAGATTACCAGTATCAACGGTGTCAATATGACCGTCTATCGCAATAATTTTTTTCCCGGAGCCTATTCTGCCAATTATATTTCCGAGCCCGTCTATTCTCACTTCATCAAAACAAACTTCCTCCATTAAGGACTTAAGTTCTTTTGCTACGTTTTCTTCTTTTGTACTAAGAGATTTTTGTTTTACAAGGCGAGACAGGTACTGAGCCGTAAGAGTTCTGTACTCTTTTGCTTTCATGGTGATTAAATCGCTTTTTTCCATAAAGATAACCTATTATTAATTTCATTAGAGTATTTTATGCAACTGAAAAGGATTCTATCTTTTATCTATACGACACAAAGTACAATTTAATTATTTTTTTTATAAATAAGCCAACATTATTTTTTATTTTCTCCGTTGTTATAATTGATAAACATTTATAAATTATATTTTCATTTTTCGGAAACCGTATTATAAAATAAGTATTTATTGTCTTCAAATACTGACTGCAAATAATTTAGGCATAACAGTTCATAAATAATATTAAAGGCTTTATATGTCCAAAGTAATGCGTCCTCTTCCGTTTAATAAAATAATCAACAGGATTGTTTATGAATATATCCACGCCGGGCAAATATTTGGAATACCAAAACAATATTTTTACCATCCTCATTCTCAAAAAGAAAATGTACTTTTCGGTCACACACTTGATACTCCCATAGGCCCCGCGGCAGGGCCTCATACACAGCTTGCACAAAACATAATATCAGCATATCTGGTCGGGGGCCGTTTTTTTGAATTAAAGACAGTTCAGTTTATTGATACACTTGATATAGATAAACCTTGTATTGACGCTTTTGATGAATGTTATAATACTGAATGGTCGCAGGAATTATCTTTGACGGAATCTTATGACGAGTATATTAAAGCGTGGTTCGCTTTACATTTTATTAACTTGTTACATAAATTTAATAGTTCAGGTAAAAACGGATTTATATTTAATATGAGCATTGGATACGATTTGTTGGGAATTAAGTCCTTGAACATGACACGTTTTATTTCCGATATGATAAATGCTTCCGATAACAGTATTTTTAATTCATGCAAGCGCGAACTGATAGATTTTTGTAGTACCGACAAAAATCTATTCAATTTAACAAAACACTTCAATGTTAATATTAAAGCGCTTGTTAATGAAATATCTTGTATATCTCCATTTATATCCAGTTCTGTTACATTATCAACTATGCATGGTTGTCCTAAAAATGAAATTGAAGAAATAGGTAAATACCTTATTACGGAAAAGAAATTAAATACTTTTATTAAACTTAATCCGACTTTAGCCGGTTACGATTTTGTTAAATCGGTTCTGAACAATAACGGATATGATTATATTAAAATACAAAAGACAGCCTTTACCAAAGATTTGCATTTTAACGATGCGGTAAACATTATTAAAAACCTCTCCGAATATGCAAACAAGAATAAAGTTAAATTTGGCATTAAGCTCTCAAATACTCTGCCTGTAAAAAACGATAGCAAGTATTTACATGGAGCGCAAAAATACCTGTCAGGTAAAGCTCTTTATCCAATCACCTTAAATCTTGCTAATAAATTATCCATAGCTTCGGGCGGCAGCGTTCATATATCATTTTCAGGAGGCGTTAACGCGCATAACGTTAAGAATTTAATAGAATGCGGCATTTATCCCATCACTCTTGTTACTGACATATTAAAACCAGGAGGATACTTAAAGCTAAACCAGATTGCAAGTATGGCAGAGCATACGGATTATCAGTATGTAAGTAGTATTAATTCGCGGAAATTATCTGAATACTCAGTTGGCGTATTAAGTGATAATTCTTATTATAAGATGAAAGATGATAAAGTATCTAAAAAGCACAATACTACATTGGAGTTATTCGATTGTTTTATAGCTCCCTGCGTTCAGGCTTGCCCTATACATCAGAGTATTCCGGAATATATATGGCATGTTAATTCCGGTAAATACTTGGATGCTTTTTCCAGCATAATAAAATCCAATCCTTTGCCGTTTATAACCGGTTATATTTGCGATCATCAATGCATGTATTCCTGCACTCGTTTAGATTATGACAAGCCGGTAAGCATACGTGAAATAAAAAAAGAAGCCGCCATTAAAGGCTATGATGAATATATAAGACTACTGAATAACAATCGTTCAAATAAAGCAAGTAATGCTAAAGTCGCAATTATTGGCGCTGGTCCCGCTGGTCTTTCCGCCGCGTATTTTTTAGTGCAAGCCGACTTTAGTGTAACCATTTTTGAAAAAAAAGATAAAGCGGGTGGAGCGGTTCAATACACAATACCCGGTTTCAGAATTCCACAGGAAGCCATAGATAAAGATATTGATTTTATTAAAATACATGGCGTGCAATTTATGTTTAATGTACAAAATATAACTGTAAATCTTCTTAAAGAACAAGGTTATAAATATATTATAATATCAACGGGAGCCGAGATACCTATTGAATTGAAAATTGATAATTCTGATAGCTCTGTGATAAATGCGATTGATTTCTTAAGAAACTGCAACCATAACAAAATACATCATTTGGGTAAAAACGTTGCCGTTATTGGCGGCGGCAATACCGCAATGGATAGCGCAAGAGCGGCCTTAAGAATTAAAGGCGTTGAGAAAGTTCATATAATATATCGCCGGACTAAAAAATACATGCCGGCTGATCTTGAAGAATATGAGGCGGCTCTTAAAGAAGGAGTTGTTTTTCACGAATTACTGTTACCAGTTGAGTATAAAGATAACAAACTAAAATGCCAAGCAATGATGTTGGTGAATAGCTTAAAAGATAAACGTAAACAAGTTCGGCCAGTAACAGATAAATATGAATCCTTTGAAATTGATACGGTGATTTCTGCAATTGGCGAGTCGGTTGATAAAGAGTTTCTTAAGGCTAATAACATTACGGAGAAGCGCAGTAGACATATTCAATCATCTGAGCTTAATGGAAAGGCGGGAAACAATGTCTTTCTTATTGGAGACGCGCAAACTGGTCCCGCGACTGTTGTTAAAGCAATTGCAGGCGGTAAAAATATCGCTGAATATATTATCCAAAAGGAAAAACAGAGTAAAATTACAAAACCGGATATTGAAAGGAAGAATGCCGCTATAATTGAGTATTCATTATCAGAAAAAGGCAAGGTTTATAATTATGAAAGTATTGAAAACAATAAATGTCTGAATTGCAATTCTCTTTGTACAAAGTGTGTTGATGTTTGTCCTAATAGAGCCAATATGGCTATAAATACAATATCGGAACAATTATTCAATGACGCATTTCAAATTGTACACATTGATAGTATATGTAATGAATGCGGCAACTGTTATACTTTCTGCCCGCATAACGGAGCGCCTTATAAAGATAAGCTGACTTATTTTGACAATGCGGAAAGCTACAAAGCAAGCAATAACCCGGGTTTTTATTTCCTGGATGTAAACAATAAAGACGTAAAATTACGAATTAATAATAATGAATATATTATTGGTTTAAGCGATAAACAAAATGAATATCATCTTGAGAAAGCAAGAAATCTTATTAATATATTTGCAAATGAATACGAATATATATTATAATTGAATAGCTATTCTCTGATATTTAACATATTAAATAAGGGAAACAATGATTATCTTAAAAAACTGTAATGCTGTTAATTTCTATCCTGCCGAAATAATTAATAATGTAGATATTGTAATTGACAATAACGTTATTATAAATGTAGCACAAAACGCTTCGACAAACTACAAAGCGGAAACAGAGATTGATCTTTCCGGTAAATACGTTTCTCCCGGATTAGTATGCGCTCATAATCATCTTTACTCCATGCTTTCGAGAGGAATTACTGCTTCAATAAGACCCTCAAACGATTTCATTAGTATCCTGAAAAACCTATGGTGGAAATTAGACCGCTCGCTTGATGAAGAGGCTGTATATTACAGCGGTATTACCGGAGCTATTGAAGCAATAAAATCCGGATGTACTTCTGTTTTTGATCATCACTCCTCCCCTTTGTTTATTAAAGGTTCATTAAATACATTACGACAATGTTTTTTTAAAACAGGATTAAGAGGTGTTCTTGCTTACGAAATAAGCGATAGAGACGGCATAAAAAAAATGATGGAAAGCGTAAGGGAATCAATTGAATTTATTAATTCGGTCAACGAACAGAAAGGCAGTACTGTTGAAGCCGCAATTGGCGCCCATGCAAGTTTTACGCTTTCAGATAATTCCCTGAGCCTAATATCAGACGCCTTAAACAATACTGATAAGGGGCTTCATATACACGCAGGAGAAGATGCTTTTGATACTTCTCATTCGCATTTTACTCATAGTAAAGATATAATAAAAAGATTTGATGATTTTAACCTGATTAACAATAAGACAATTATTGCTCATGGGGTGCATCTCACAAAAGATGATGTTGAAATCATAAATAGACATGATGCTTTTATAGTGCATAATCCCCGCTCCAACATGAATAATAATGTTGGATATTTGAATCATTTAAATAGTATAAATAATGTTGGGCTTGGTACAGACGGTATAGGTTCCGACATGCTTGAAGAATTAAAATTCGCCTATTTCAGAAACAAAGAAAGCAATTATAAATTAAGAGATGAGGATTTCCTTCGTTTACTACATAGCGGCAACATTCTGTTGAACAGATATTTCCATAATAAATTCGGAAAAGTTGCAAAGGATTTTATCGCGGATTTAGTTGTGTGGGATTATCCTTCTCCTACGCCATTTACTTCCGAAAATATAACGGGGCATTTAGTATATGGGTTTTCATCAAAATATGTGGAATCCGTAATTATTAACGGCGAATTCGTTTATAAAAACAGAGAGTTACCGTTTGAGATAAATGGTATTTATCAGGAAGCGCAAAAAGCAGCAATTAACTTATGGCAAAGGATAGATAAACTTTGATATTTTATTATCCTTTTACGCTTCCCATCATAATGCCTTTTATATAGTATTTTTGCAGGGCAAGAAATACTATAAGTACGGGCAATATTGTAACTACCGAACCAGCCATCATTAACTCTGTGTCAAGAGTATGCTCTCCCATTAAGTTAGCCAACGCAACCGGCATTGTATACATTGAGGAATCCGTCATTACAATCAAAGGCCATAAAAAGTCATTCCACGTGCCCATAAACGTAAAAATACCAAGCGTAACAAGTATCGGTTTGCAAAGAGGCAGAATAATTGATGTGTAAATCTTAGCTTCGCTTGCACCGTCAATTTTGGCAGCTTCTATCAAACTATCCGGTATTGAATACGCGAACTGACGTATTAAAAATATCCCGAATATACTTGCCATACCAGGTATTATAATTGCGAAATATGTATTAATCATACCCATATTTTTCAACATTAAAAACACTGGCAGCATTGTAACCTGACCGGGAATAATCATTGAACTTAACAATAATTTAAATAACGATTTTTTTGCCGAGAATCTGTGTTTTGCAAAAGCATACCCTGCCATTGAGTTCAGGAAAAGCGAAAAGAAAGTTACACCTACAGAAATAATCAGACTATTAAGCAGGTATCTTGAAAGATTTAATCGTGTAAACAGACTTTTATATTGTTCAAAAGTAACACCATCAGGAATAAGTCTGGGCGGATAAACGCTTGCCGCTCCGTCTTTCATTAACGAAGCCGATACCATAAATACAAACGGAAGAATTGATAGTATTGCTATAATAACAACTATGGAGTAAATAATCGCTTTTTTCATTTTATTCCTCCGTCTCTTTTTGTATTCTAAACTGTATCATTGTTACGACAAAAATGATAAGGAACAACGCAAAAGCTATCGCAGTTGAATAACCCATATTCCACCATCTGAAACCTTCCTGGTACATATACAACACAATACTCATTGTGCTGTTTAACGGGCCGCCCTGCGTCATTACATACGGTTCCGCAAATAGCTGGAAGTATCCAATCATTGTAATAATGCTTATAAACAAAGTTGTAGGCGCAAGCATTGGCAGTGTTATATACCTGAATTGTTTCCAATCGTTGGCTCCTTCCATTACCGCGGCTTCATATAAATATTCCGGTATATTTTGTAACCCCGCTATAAATATTATCATATTATAGCCAAAGTTTTTCCATACCGCCATTAGTATAATTGCCGGCATCGAAAAGCGTGTATCGCCAAGCCAGTCAATTGGGTTTACGCCAATAAAGCTCAGCATGTAATTCAACAGTCCGAAGCGCGGGTGATAAATAAAACGCCACACAATTGCTACTGCAACAAGAGTAGTTACAACAGGAAGGAAATAAGTAAGACGAAACAAGCCTTTTAACTTTACCAATTTGGAATTAAGTAAAAGAGCGGCGCTTAACGATACTGCTACGGAAAGAGGCCCGCCTATAACAACAAAATACAAAGTGTTTTTTAATGATGTCCAGAATAACGGATTTTCAAATAGCTTTTGGTAATTTTTTAACCCGACAAAACGCATATAGCTAAGATTACCGAGAGAATAAATATCAAAATCCGTAAAACTCATTAAAAACGCCGCGATAACAGGCAGAAAGAAAAACACAAATATAACCGCCAGTGATGGGCCGACAAAGAAGAAAACAGCAGCGGCATTTGATTTTGTATTACTCATGTTTTTTTTCCGAATTGTTTTTTTGCTGCATAATCCACCTGTGTTTTTCCAATATGGTATTAACATCGTTATCAAGAGTCTTCAGGGCTTCATCAACGCTTACCGATTTCTTTGCTGTTTTTTCGGTAGTCGTTTGAATTTTAGAAATTACTATCTGCTCCCATTCAGGTATTTTAGGAGTAGGAACCGCTCTTTGAAGTTGCGCATAAAAAGCCTGCATATACTTGTCATTGGCAAGCAACGGATCGAGCCAGGCCTCTTTAACTGCTGGTAAATCAGCTACAGTTTTATAAAATTTTAACTGAGATTCTTTTTTTGATAAAAACTCAACAAACTTCCAAGCAGCATCTTTGTTTTTAGAAGAGTTCGCAATTACAAGACTTGCTCCACCGGCCAACGATACTCCAGGGTAATTATTATCAGGAGAAGGAAGCGGAGCAACCATCCAGTTATTTTGCAATTCCTTAGGAAAACGGTTTTTTAGTTCAACAACATTCCACGGCCCCGAAATAAACATTGAGAAATATTCCTCCGCAAAAGCCTGATAAATATTACTAACTTCTGTCATACCATCTGGCGCAAGATTTAAATCATAATACTGCATCAAATAATTATAGGCCTCTTTAAAATCCTTACCGGAAAAATCCCCATACTGGTTATTGTTTTTTAATAAACACGATTTATTCTGCAACCCGAAAATAATAAACGGAGCCCATTCGTTTACCGGCAGAAAGAACGCGTACTTTTTTTGACCGCTTTGTAAAGCTTTAATTTTTTTAGAAACGTCTAATAATTCCGGCCATGTCTTCGGAGGATTATCGTATCCGGCTCTTTTCAATACATCTTTTCTGTAAAACAGTACGCGGGTATCTACATACCACGGTATTCCATATACTGTTGAATCAATTATATTTGTCTCCCAAACACCGCTAAAGTAATTTTCTTTTTTTATAATTGAAGATTTTGATATTCTGTTGTTTAACGGTTCAAGGGCATTGATTGCTTCAAATTCAGGTATCCATGTATTGCCAAGCTGGAATACATCAGGCATAGTTTCACTTGCAAATGCGGTAATTAATTTCTCATGCGCCGCGGTCCAGGGTATTCGCTGTATCTTTACTCTTATCCCAGGGTTTAATGCTTCAAATTCACTTACAAGAGAATCGAGTTTTTCCCCCTCGACACCCATTCCCCAATAATTAAGTGTTGTGTAATTCTCGTTTTTTTTATTACATCCGCTGGTTATAATTAATACAATAATAACCGAAATGTTAAAAAGATATTTTATAAGATTATTCAAAGTTATAAACCATAAACTATTTTAAATGTAAATTTAACTTCATTTACTTCAGAAGTAACATTTTCTTTGTTTCAGAAAAACCATGAGTATCAAGCTTATAGAAATAAATACCGCTGGAAAGTTTGGATGCATTAAATGTAACAAAATAACTTCCCTGCTTTTTATTTTCATTAACAAGCGTACTGATTTCCTTTCCCAAAATGTTATATACCCTTAGAGTTACTCTTCCTTCTTTCATAATACTGAATTTAATAGTAGTTGAAGGATTAAAAGGGTTCGGGTAATTATTCATCAATTCATATTTATTTGGAACTTCTGTATTTACGGCCACATCATTTATATCTTTAACAAAACCTATCTTATCAAGCATTGGTTGAATTTCCGGATTAGCCATAAAATATTTCCAAAGCAATCCGCTTCGGTAATTCTCCACCATGCAAATAATAGGCCCCTGATCTATTGCAATGTAACTATCTGCATACCAGTTTTTCCAAACATTAAACGCGTCTTTGAATCCATATATACCCCATATTTTTTTACCATAACTATTATATAATTCCTTAAATGCAGCCATTGATTCAACCGGAGTATAAGGTATTGAAGAAAGCGCGGCAGTTGGAGTAATTGTACCGTTATCGTTTTTAGGCTCATGCGCACTGTAACCAAAAGGATCATCGCTTGCCGTTAAGCCCCAGGTGTTGGGACCATAACCAGGGAACATTTGAGGATTAACGTTGCAATACGCTTTATTGACTAACGTATGGTTTTTGTTCTGTACGAAGTAATTTGTATAAGCGTCTTTTATATTTCTCGGGTCAAAGCCCATAAAAGAATAATGAGCGAAAAACAAAGGGCCGCCGTAATCGGAACCTATGTATAATGGTATTCCGTAAAACGATCTGCCGTTGGAATATCCCGCGCCGCACCAGCCTTTTTTATAACAATCAGCCGGTACTGAATGAGTAGGTGATGCCACAGCGAGGAGATAGACGATCATCGCTTCATCCCAGCCTTGTATCTGCATGTTAATTTGCCATCCGTAATTAGGAGACCAGTGCCAAATAAGACTATAAGCGGTTGTGTCTTTTCTATACCAATTCCATTCTACGCCTTCCCATAAATTTGTAACTGAGTTGTATATGGACTTTTCGTCATCTGTATTTTTATTAAAATATTGTCTTGCTGTAAGGAGTCCCTCCATCATAAAAGCTGTTTCAACCAAATCGCCGCCATTATCATAAGTACTAAAAGGAATTACTTTCCCTGTACTTCCATCAAGCCAATGAGGGAAAGCTCCATGGAATTTATCCGCGCTTGAAAGAAAAGATAATATCTTTTTCATTCGCTCTATTCCTTGCGAACGTGTGATAAACCCTCTTTCAATTCCAGTTATAAGAGCCATTATTCCAAAACCAGAACCGCCGGTAGTAACAGTATTGCCGGAATTATATCTCTCCCTCGCTAAACCTGATACCGGATGCCCATAATCCCAAAAATATCTAAAAGTAGCTTCCTGCAGCATAGACAACAATTCATCATCACTCATATCCCTTGTAGAAGCGCTTACAATATTGGAAAGTGGAGATTCTACAAGTCCGCTATTATAGGCGCTTACCTTGTACGATTTTGTTATACCAACGCTATCAATAAAATCTGTATAAAACCGGTCATTCTTTGAAACAGTGCCTATAGCTTTGTAAGCGGTATCATCCAATCTGTATATTTTATATCCGTCTACAAGCGAGTCAACAGATAAATCCCAAGATATATCAATATGCTTTTGGTAACCTCTTGCGTTAACATTCAAAGGAGTGGAAGGAACACTTACACTCTTTGAAATCATTCTCAGATCGTCTATATAAAGCGTATGTTGGGTTCCGTCCGGATAAGACTGCCCAAAGTAAATAGTTTTTATTTTTTTCAGATCGGCAATACCATGCGCATTTTTTAAGGGCGCTAAAGGATAAGACACTCTTGTCCATACATTAGCTTTTATATCGCCTACATACTCGTAAAGATTTTTCTTATTTGTTTTATTGTTCGATAAATCTTCGAGATATATCAATGGCAAATAAGAAGACTGAATATCAGATTCGGAATATACCCACATCACAATTGAGTCTTTATCAGTAATATCATGTCCCGGCCAACCGCTTTCCGCTACAGCAAGTCCCCAATCGCCGCCACTGTTCGATTTCCAATTGAGTCTTAAGCTGTTTGTGCCGGAATAATAATGTCCTGCATCCACTGGAAACTTGCTTGAATTGATCAATTCAAGCGAACTGCCGCCGCTTGTAAAACCCCAGCTGGGGTCATAATATGTATTATTCGGGCTGTCGCTAAAAAATACAAATGTCTGTGAATATGTAACAACGCTCATACAAATTATAAACATAAAAGCTAATATATTTTTCACAATATCTCCGGTTTGGTATTTATTACTATTTCGTTTATGTCTTCGAAAAGCGTCTTTTTATCATCCATATTAATTAATTTTATCTTCAACAAATAATTGCCGCTTTTATACTTATCCGGCAAGGTAACCGTAATTGATTCGAAATGAATAAACTGATTGCTATCGGGTAATATTCTTATGTTCTTAATATCACCGATTTTCCTGTCATTAATAAGAAATACAATGCTGCATTTTTTATATTCTGTCTGTAAATCGTTTATAATGTTAAAGTCCACATTAAGTTTAGAGCCTTGCGTATATTGGCTCTGTCTCATAAATACAGAAAGATAAACAGGCGAATAAGCTTTCTGCAACGCGTAATATCCTTCTTTCTTCTCTCCATAATAATCAACCACAGACCAGGTAATAGAGGGCCAGCAATCAATAAGCATAAACTGGAATATGCCTGTAATTCCATTATTCTTTTTTCTGCGGTAATAATTAATTGCCGTTTTTATTAATTGGGATTGGTATTTTTGCGAGTAACCTATAAACTCCTCTAAAGAGTTTCCTTTTTCTATTTTCGCTATATTGAATGTCTGGTCGTACTGAAAATTGTGGTAAGCCCAGTTCTTCCAGTCATATTCGTTTTTAATTCCCGGAAACATTTTTTTCATCGTATTGATATTGGGGATAGCCTGCGCTCCGAATTCAGTCACAATCGGGCCCATGGGAGTCGCGGCAAACTGTTCCATATTACCCCAGTACCAGCCTTCGTAAGGATGTTCTTCATAATTTGAAGCAAGACGTATAACGCGTGAGTTATCTTCGCTTAAAACAGCATTATACAAAAACGGATCCACTGTCTCTATTTGTTTGCCAGGTTCATTGTGGCAGCACCAGAAAGCAATTGACGGATGATTGAACAGATGTTTAACCATGTCTCTTATTTGCGATGTTGCGTTTGCAACAAACTTTTCAGACTCCTCATAAGTCCATTGTAATGCGAAATCCTGCCAGACAAGAATACCAACGCGATCAAATTCTTCGTATAATTCCTTCCTGTTTACATGCGCGTGAACCCGTACAATATTTATATTGGCTTCTTTTATTAAAGCGGCTAATTTTTTAATTCTGTCATTGGTAAGTATCGAAAGATACTGTTCGGGAATAATATTAGTCCCCCTTAAAAACAGTTTTTTGCCATTCAGATAAAAATTACTAGCTGAATCGAGCTCAACTTTCCTTATTCCAAAACTCTCGGTGATTTCTGTTCCGCTATTTGTTTTTATACTTAATTGATAAAGATTTTGTTTACCTGTATCCCAACTATACCAAAGCGCTGGATTGGTAATATCAACAACAAACTCCGCTTCTCCCGCGGATGGTTTTATTTTTACATTTATTTTCTTTTTAAGCGCTGTTTTATTATTAAGCCGTATTAATACTTCAATTTGTAAATCTTTTTGAACATTAAAAGAATTATGATAACTCAGCTTAACAAATGTTCTTGCAACCGCGCCGTTATTGATTAAGACGGGATTTACTTTTATATATTCGAAATATATCTCATCATTATAATTAAGTTCAATATCGTTCCATATTCCGCCTGTATTACCATTCTGACCGTATTCAAGATTACATGCTCCGGGTCTGCAATCATGATGATTAAATATCCCTTTTATCAATTGCTTTTTAAGCGGCCATACTTTTCCCGGAATTTCTCTTGGAGAGGTTACCTTTACAACAAATATATTATCTTTTCCTTTTTGCAGTTTTCCTGATACGTTGAAAATAAACGTCTGGAAGTAACCTTCATGACTGCCAATAAACTCATCGTTCAACCATACTTCGGTAAAATAATCGGAGCCATGATATTTCAACAAACATAAATCGGATACATCTTCATGTAGTTTTATTGTTTTAACAAACCATACAGATCCGTTAAAGTTATGCAATCCGTATGTTTCCCAATTTGCCGGGAGTATCATTTCATCATTTAATTCATCTTTATCGATACAAGATTTAATATCAGCATATTCAAGCTTTTGTTCCGAGTCTTGCACAAACAACCATTTGCCATTCATAGTCATGTTTTTCATTTCAGGTTCCTATTTATAAAACTCATCTTTTTTTATTATATCCCAAAGCTGACTAAACTCTTTATTTTTCATATATAGTTTCGGCATTGCGTTATCTGTCAGATAATTAGCTATTGATAGAAATATCATTGCCTGATCCAAAGCAAGGTAAGTATCGCCAACTACAGAGGAATCAATTTTAATACAGTCATAGAACCCGTATTCTCCATAAACCGGGTATAAACGCAGCATGTTTTTCATATTAAGAATCACATCATCCTTTGCATAATTTAAAGCAAGAATAGACGCGTGAGGTGAAACTATCCCATTTTTATACGGAGATTTTGCCGAACCTAAATCGGGAACACCGTATTCTTCATATCCGCCATACGGAGTTGCACAAGGCGAAAGCCCCCATACAGGATATTTTAATTTATTCAACGCATAGTCTTTATGCGATGCTACAACTCTACGATTGTTTTCTCCCATTCCATGCTCGGATATTCTTTCATCAACAAGCAAACCGGGCATAAGAAACTCAAATATGCTCCCTCCCCACGAAGGAACTATTTCAATATCGTTATACTTATAGAAGCCGTTAAAATATGATATAGTATCATATTTTCGCCAACTGCCTTTCGGTTTTTGATATTGGTCATAGGTTGAATCAAGTGTACGAGAAAGGTTAAACCAATTACAAGGGTTTATTTGTTTTTGCAAGACAGCCTGATAGAAAGCAATACGCGCTTCGGAGCAAAGCATTTTATAATGATAAGGACTTAAACCCTGCCCAGGCCGAAGCCCAAGAGAAAAGGCCTGCATTTTAGGGTCATATAGTTTATTAAAATCCACACTATCAATTATCTGGTGGCAAATATTTCCGAACTCTTCCTGATAAGCATTACCAATAATCCAAAGACAAGCATACAGCCATCCTGAATCAACTGTAGATATGTACTTATCGCTTGGTTTCATAACGTCAATTTCGTACCAGTTGTAATAAAAGCCTTCGTACTTTTCAAGCTTCAACAAATTCTTTATTGTGATGCCAATTCTTTCAACCGCGTCTTCCCTGGAAATAAAACCCAACTGCTGAGCCTGGTATACGCAAAGCATATAAAGCCCTATGTTTGTAATAGATGTAAAATGCGCCGCGTTTTTACTTTTGATAAATATCTTGTCAGGAATAAATCCCGTATTTAAATAAACGGAATTATCAAAAAAACGCCATGTATCTTTAGCTACATAAAGCAGAAAATTCCGGTCATTTAAATCAGGTGAAGGCTTAACACCCAAAACATTCACTGGGAAGTATTTCATTGCCCGAGCAATTTCTTCTCCCCTATCTTTTTGCATAGCAAAAGAATCAGAAAAAATACCCAAAGAAAACAGAAACAAAAATGCTAATGAAAAGTATGTTTTCATAGAATTGTAATGTTTATAATGCTCCTCTCTCTTAAAGAGGAGCATTATACAAATTGTTATTTACCCATTATGGCTATAACATTAACACAATCTTTATTGACAGGTTTTATTATGTTTTCTTTTTGCTCTACCCCGTCAATAATTAATGATTTTATTCCGTTTGTAACACCGGACTTGTTTTCAATTTTTATATTGTAATGTGAACCTCTGAAATATCGGCGTAGGCTAAACTCTTTCCAATCGGCAGGAATACAGGGATCAATAATCAATCCTTCCTCCGAAGCCCTTATGCCAAGAATCCACTCCAATAATACTCTCTGGAACCACGATGCAGAGCCGCTGTACCACGTCCAGCCGGCCATGCCGTAATTTGGCGAATCAGGACCATCAATATTTCCAGGAGTAACAAAAGGTTCCGCCACATATCTGTCAGGTTCCATACCGCTATAAATTGGGCAGAGCCTCTTATATGCCTCATAAGCATTATGACTGTCTTTTAGTAAAGCAAATGCCCATATTGCCCATGTTGCAGCGTGTGTATATACCCCGCCGTTTTCCCTGCGGCTTGGCGCATACCTTGAAAGATAACCTATGTATTTATCCGGTTTTGTGTACGCGGGATATAAAAGCAGGCAGCCGTTATTTTTCAAAAGATATTTTTTAACAGCTTCCATGGCCGCATACTTTTTATCTTCCGGGGCTATGCCGCTAATGACTGACCATATTTGCGGATTAAGATAAATTTTTCCTTCATCACATTCGTTGCTGCCAATTTTAATACCTGAGTCTTTTGTACCTCTGAAATACCATTCTCCATCCCAGGCATATTTATCAAAAGCGGTTTTTAATTCAATCGCCTTTTTCAAGTAATAATCTTTTAGTTTATTATCCTGAAGAACCTCCGCTATATGTTGATACTTTTCAAGTATCATAAAAAAGAATTCAGCCATCCAGATCGATTCGCCTTTCATTTCAAGCCCAACCGCGCTTAATCCGTCATTCCAATCGCCCGCGCCCATTAGCGGTAATCCTCTTTCACTAAAACGCGTAAACACTTTTTCAATTGCCCGTTTACAATGTTCAAATAAAGTAACTTCTTCCTTATCATCATAAAACGGAACTTTCTTTTGCAATATTTCGTAATTGTTCGTTTCATCTATGTAGCAACCAATGATGTATGGAAGCCATAATAAATCGTCAACCATTTTTGTCGATAGTCCAACTTCAGCTATAGGATGCCACCAATGTAATACAGTACCGTCTTTAAATTGATGCTTTGCGTGAAGAAGAATTTGTTTTTCCGTCATCGCGGGATCAATAGGTAAAAACACAAGACTATCCTGCAGCTGATCTCTAAAACCAAACGCCCCGCTTTGCTGGTAATAAGCTGTCCTTCCCCACAACCTTCCCGATATTGCCTGATATCTGAACCATTTATTTACTACAAGATTTAATGCGTCATCGGGAGTGTTTACTTCAAGCGTTCCTAATATTTCGTTCCATTTTCGTTTAACATCATCCAACGCTTTTTCAATTTTTTCATCGTTATCGTATTTATCAATTGCCCTCTTGATATCATCTTTATTTTCTTTCAAACCGATATATATTGCGACTTTGCTGCTTTTTGCCGCGGGTATATCAAGTTTAATTCTTATTGTTCCAATTGAATCATTCCACTTTCCTGTTTTATTGGAAAGCGATCCCTTCTTTACTTCTTCAGGTAAAACAAGCGTACCATAGTTGCCTATAAATGTCTCTTTGTCCCCCTCATAGTCAACAACAGTTTTATTTGAAGCAATAAAACCGGTGTAAGGATACTCAATATTCCAATGTCCTCTATCGCCAAGAGGAATATCCCAAAGCCTCTTGTTTGCAACAAGGCCATTAATATTTTTATCGAATTCCGTTTCTATAAATGTTTTATGAAATTCTCTGTGAAAATCGCCTGAAGAACCAAGACACCATTCCAGATACGAAAACACAGAAATATCCGCGTCTTCACCGGAATTGTTTTTTATTTCAAAATCCCATATTTCAAGGCTGTCATCCACAGGAGCGAAGATTCTTAATTTTGTTTCAATGCTTTTATAAGATGTTTCAAAAACAGCGTAGCCAAAGCCATAGGTACATTTATAAGAATCCGGTTCAACTCTTACCGGCAGCCATGTCGGCGACCATACTTCTCCCGTCTTGTTATTCCTGAAATAAAAATATTTTCCCCAGTTATCCTGAATCAAATCCTGATGCCAGCGTGTCAAACGGTTAAACTCAGAATGCGTCTGCCAGCTGAACCCGCCTCCGGTCTGCGATATGACAAAACCATAATCTCCATTTGAAATAACATTTACCCACGGTTTTGGAGTCCGTGGAGAAGTAATAACGTATTCATTACCATCGTTGCTAAAATATCCATACTTCGTTTTAAATTTTTCCATATTCGTTTCTAATTTATTTTTAATGTTATTATAATTAACAGGATTCTCCAATAATAACCTTTGTCGAGACCTTAATTCTTTTTACTTTTTGCGATTTGTGATTGCCGGAAGAAATCTTATCAATTAGTATTTCAGCGGCTTTCTTACCCAAGTCAAAAATAGGGACCTGTACTGTAGTCATACGCGGTGTTAAGAATTGAGATACAAATATATCATCAAATCCCGCTATGGCAACATCGTCGGGTACTTTATAGCCAAGTTTTCTCGCGGCCTGATAACAACCTATGGCTGTCATATCGTTTGCTGCAAATATGGCGCGTGGGCGGTTCTTTTGCTTGAGAAGCTTTTCGCACATTTCCTCTCCCCCTTTGATTGTAAAATTGCCGGTTACCACCCATGATTTATTTACTGCTATTTTATTATCTTTAAGAGCATCAGTATAACCCTGCTCTCTGTTAATGGCATCGTTATTGTTTTTGGGCCCTGTTATGTGCGCAATCCGATCATATTTTTTTTGTTTGATTAAATAGCTTACCAGATCATAAGCGCCTTTATAATTATCAAGACTTATGGAGTCGTACTGTTCGAGTTCACTTTTACCGTTAATGATAACCAAAGGCAACTGGTTGTTCTTTAACGTTCTTTTAATTTCATCATCAATAGTAGGAGACATCAACACAATTCCGCCAACTATGCCTTTTCCCATAAAATCGATTATGGCTTCTACTGTTGAGCGGCTGCTGTGTGAACTTGTAACCATTGTGTAATAACCTTTCTGATAACATACCTCATCAACCCCTCTGATGAGTTCCATAAAAAACTCCCCAAATATATCGGGCATCACCAAACCAATGATATTGGATTTTTTTGTTACAAAGCTTCTGGCAAGCAAATTAGGATTATATTTTAATTCTTTTGCTATGCTCATTACAAGTTTTTTTGTATCTTCTGTTACTTTTTCGTCGTCGTTTAGCGCTCTTGAAACTGTTGCAATAGACACCCCTGCCTTTTTTGCAATATCTTTAATTGTAGTTGCCATTATTTTTATTTATTTTAATGTAAACGTTTTCATTAGTGTTTATTAAATTATAGATTTTAATTTTAAGTGTCAAGAAAACTATAAAATATAATTTAAAAATCATGCTCTTTTTTGCCATAATCGATTAATAATATTTATAAGGAGCCGTTTTATGAGTCCGGCTGTTAATAAATTCTTTACTCTCTTTGCAGTAGTATGTTTTTTTTGTAGCCCTTCAGCTTTTTGCCAAAAGGAACTTCTTCTTGATGATTTTGATAACGCATCGGGATGGAAGAAAATTGAAGCGGAACAGGTTTCAGTCAATATTTCTTCCGCTCAAGGATTTACCGGTAATTGCCTTAAAATAGATTATGATTTTATTGCGGGCTCGGGATATGGTGGAATACAAAAGAGGTTTCCTCTTACCTTGCCTGATAATTATGAGTTTTCGTTTTATATAAAGGCGGATTCTCCTGATAACACTCTTGAGTTTAAGCTGCTTGATGAAGAAGGCACTTCGGTATGGTGGTGCAATAACAGGAATTACCATTTTCCCAAAGAATGGACAAAGGTTGTTATAAAACAAAGACACATATCAAAAGCATGGGGTCCAAACCCGAACCACAAACCTGTTAAAATTGATAAAATTGAGTTCATTATCACTTCGGTAAACGGCGGCAAAGGCACTGTTTATTTTGATAACTTTTGTTTGCAGGAAAAACAACCTGTACGCCCCATTACCGATAAACCGGTCATATCGGCATCAAGTACGTTTTCTGACAAATTCCGAGCTGAATACGCCGCTGATAAAAACGCGTCAACCTGTTGGAAAAGCGAGATCGGTGCAACCACCGCCGACCTGGTAATAGATTTAATTAATGAATCCGAATTTGGCGGATTGGCTCTTTGGCAGGATTCTATTAATTATGCAAACAAGTATGATATTTCAATATCGGACGATACTATTAACTGGAACAATGTTTATACCGCTAATAAAAGCAAACCCGGAAAATCATATATAAAACTTGGAGAATGCGAAGCGCGCTTCATTAAAATTCATTTGGCTTCGCCACAGACAGATTGTTTTTCAATTAATGAAATAGAAATCAAACCGGTTGAATTTGCTACTGACATAAACAATTTGTTTGAAGCTATCGCGAATAGTAAACCCGAAGGATTCTATCCAAAATATTTTAAACCGCAGCAATCATATTTTACGGTAATAGGTGTTGATAAGGATAAGAAGGAGGCTCTGATTAATGAAGAAGGAATGATTGAAACAGATAAAAGCTGTTTTTCAATTGAGCCATTTATATATTCAAATGGGAAGCTTTTAACATGGATAAATGCCGATATAACGCAAACACTTGAAAAGAACTACCTCCCTATTCCCGAAGTCAACAGAAATTACACAAACCTGAATTTAAGCGTAAAATCCTTTGCTGACGGCGTTACGGATTCCTCATTACTGAATGTAATCTATACAATTAAAAACACATCTAAGTTAAAACAGAATGGTAGCTTTTTTGTCGCAATAAGACCTTTTCAGGTGAATCCGCCATCTCAGTTTTTAAATACAAAAGGCGGATGTGCAAAAATAGATTCAATCAATTTAAAGGATAGAATCATCGCTGTTAATGATAAGCTTATAATACCAATAAGCAATTCCCTCTTCAAATTAGGAGCGGCTGAATTTGACGAAGGAGATATAACTGATTTCCTGTCCACGAATGAGCTTCCAAAAAATACAACCGTACACGATCATTTCAGCGCAGCTTCAGGCGCAGTTAAATATGAATATGCTCTTAATCCTGGAGAAGAAACAAACTATTATTTCGTAATTCCATTTTACTCAACTAAAGTACCAAATAAAATATCTTCACTGGATATAAATAATAATCTTCAAGCTACAATTAAATCATGGGAGAATAATACAGATATATTAAAACTTTCGTTACCCCCAGATGCCGACAAGCTAATAAACACTTTACGCAGTTCAATTGCTTACATACTCATAAACAGAGACGGAAACGGATTTCAGCCAGGTTCGCGTTCTTACGAAAGATCCTGGATAAGGGACGGCGCAATTACATCTTCAGCGTTACTAAAAATGGGACAGTTTACGCAAGTTAAGGAATATATTGAATGGTACACAAAATACCAGTATCCAAACGGCAAAGTTCCTTGCGTAGTCGATTCAAGAGGCCCTGATCCGGTTCCTGAAAATGACAGTAACGGAGAATTTATTTATTTGTTAAACCAATATTTCCAGTTTACAAAAGACACCTCTTTTTTGTCTACCAAATTAAATAATATAGCGCGGGCTGTATCTTACATGCAATCGCTAATATCTCAAACAAAAAAACAGGAATATCTCAATAACGACAGCCTTAAAATGTTCTATGGACTTCTGCCTGAATCTATAAGTCACGAGGGCTATTCCGAAAAACCGATGCACTCATACTGGGATGATTTCTGGGGGATTAAGGGACTTAAGGACGCGGTTGAAATAGCTACCTTGTTAAAACAAGATTCGCTTGCCAATAACTGGGAAAACACTTTAAATGATTTCAGAAAGAATTTTTACAACTCGATGTGGCTTTCAGTAAAATATCATAATTTAGATTATATACCAGGCTGCGCTGATCTGGGAGATTTTGATGCAACATCAACGGCAATTGGCTTATTGCCGTGTGGGGAAAAAGTAAATATTCCACGGCCTTATTTAATAAATACATTTAATAAATACTATGATTTTTTTAAAAACCGCCGCGACTATAAAAACGAAAATTGGATTAATTATACTCCTTATGAAATAAGAAACGCTGGAGCTTTTTGTTATATGGATTTACCTAATATAGCTCACGAATTACTTGATTATTTTTTAAAAGACCAAAGGCCTGCGAACTGGAATCATTGGGCTGAGGTCGTCTGGAAAGATAAAGATACTCCAAAATTTATTGGAGATATGCCTCACACATGGATTGCCTCTGATTTTATCAATGTCTTTCGCTCATTTTTCGCTTACGAAAATGAATCGGATAGTTCTTTGGTTATAGGCGCCGGTTTGAAAAAGGAATGGATTGATTATGCTCCCGGCATTAGCATTGAAAATCTTAATACCTATTATGGAATACTGAATTATAGTGTAATAAAATCAGGTTCCACATACCGGTTAAGTATTACAGGTAATTTGAAAATGCCGAAGACCATACTTGAAATAAGAAATTTTAACGAAGGTAAAATGCCCAAACATGTTTTTATGAATGGAAAAGCGATAAGCAGTTTTAATAACAAAATAATACGTTTAAATGAGTTCCCCGCAAATGTTAGTATTGAATACTGAAAGTATTATTTACCCGGGCTTGATAAAAAAAAAGCTCCCGATAAAGACCGGGAGCTTTTTTAATAACTGATAATTAATTATTTCATTAATGTCATTATCTTGCTTGAGATTTGCTTGCTGCCGTTAATACCGGCTGCCGTAATCTGATATATATAATTACCACTTGCAAGTTTAGCCGCGTTGAAAGCCACACCGTGTGTTCCGGCGGACATGTTTTCGTTAAGGATGGTAGCTACTTCCTGTCCCAGCATATTAAACACTTTCAAGGTTACTTTAGAATCAGTCATTATGCTGAATCTGAAAGTTGTGCTTGGGTTAAACGGATTAGGATAATTCTGATTCAAAGCAAAAGTAAGAGGAGTTAAAGCGTTTACACTTACCGAACCAGAGACTTTTACCTGTCCGTCAAAATCAACTTGTCTTAGTCTGTAATAGTATAATCCTTCAGTAGGAATATTATCTGTATAGGCGTAAGACTGGCTTTGAACCGTAGTTCCCTTGCCGGATACAAAAGCTACTTGTGTAAAGTATTTATCATCTGTGCTTCTTTCAATAGCAAAACCTTTATTGTTGGTTTCGGTAGCGGTATTCCATTTTAGAAATACTTTACCGGATTTATCTGCTATGGCGTTAAAGCTTGTCAACTCAACCGGAACGGATGTATTAACAAGGTTTAATTTTCTCATATCAGGGCCCCATTCGCTGCCCCACCATGTCTTATAGAAAGAACCGCCGGTAGCGCCCCATGCGCCCATGGTTCCGGTATATCCGTCAGGATCAAAAACATTTATAAGAACAGGTATTGTAGCAGGAGCGGTTGTATAACCAAGTTTGTTTAAATAAATAACCATTTCTGCGGTATAACCATTGTCAACACCGGTTGTATCATTAACCTTTGTATTTGAGCCTTTTACAGCAACGCCTTTACCAAGCAATGTATCGGTATCAAAGTTTACAGCAGGATCAACACCGGCTTTGTTAAAGTATAATTTGTATTCCTGGGTGGTTCCGTCAGCTTTACCGACTTTCATAAAAATACCGTCTCCTTCCCAGCTATCTCCGTTGCCAAACGAACAAACAGATTTATCGTTTGAAGAAATTCCTATGTAAAGGTTCATTCCATTGCGCAAGAATTTAATGTTTGTATATGTTGTATCGGTGTAAGGGCCTTTTACAAGCGTACCGCTTGTTACAGATTTAGCGTATTGAGAAACCGGAGCCTGAGGACCAAACACAAGATAGTTCATTGAAGCATTCCAATCCGTCTCGCTAAGTTTTCCGTCTATAGTAACAGGACTATTAGTAATAGGCACATCTATTGAAGCGGGATCCTGATAAAGAATAAGCTTTCTGTAAGATGAAGCCCATTCGCTGCCCCAGAAAGTTTTATCGAACTGGCCGATTGCGCTTGGGTTCCATGCTCCGGCGCTGCCCATATAACCGTCAGGATCAAAAATGTTAATGCATACAGGAACTTCGGTAGTGTTTGTTGTATAGCCTAATTTATCGAGATATAATACGATTTCAGCCGTGTAACCATTGTCTGTCTGAGTAGTATCGTTAACAACTGTTGAAGAGCCTTTAACAGCTGTTCCAAAACCAAGAGTTGTGTCGGTATCAAAATTAACCGCCGGATTGACGCCCGCTTTGTTGTAGTATAATTTAATTTCTTTTTCTGTTCCATCAGCCTTTTTAATTTTCATAAAAATGCCATCACCTTCCCAACTATCTCCATTTCCAAACGAGCAGACAGATTTGTCATTTGAAGTTATTCCTATATAAAGGTTCATGCCTTTTCTTAAAAATTTTACCGTTGTGTATGTTGTATCCTTGTATGGGCCTCTAACTAAAACTTCCCCTGTAACTGATTTAGCCTGTTGTGTTGTAGGAGCGTTAGGTCCGAATATAAGATATTCATAAGTGGAACCCCAAGCGGCTTCCGTCAACTTGCCGTCAACCGTAATGGCGTCAGGCGAGTAAATTGCTTCCATAGCAGCCGGATCCTGTCCTTTCCATGTCTGAGCATTTAAGCTCATTGTAAAGAACATCATTCCCAGCATTATTGCAGAAGACATCCTGTAAACGATTTTTTTCATTGGTTACTCCAATTTATTATTGATGTATAAGTATTTTTAACTTTTGGCTAATAAGCCTGAATAATCACTTTTTCCATAACCATAACCGTCTATACTATCTGCGAAAAGAACGAAAACCGAAATGTAAACGTTTACATTTCATGACAAAAGTTAACTAATTTTATTTCTTCTGTCAAATGATAATTTAATTTACTTTTTGGTACCCCAACACGCCAAGCCCTTTTTTTATTACTTCGTCATTCATAAGATATTTCCATACAAATCCGTTTTTGTAGTTTTCTATCATTATCACTATTGGGCCTTCGTCTATTCCAAGGTAATCCGCGTCATACCAATTCAACGTTGGGTTGAATGAATCCTTAAAACCATATTTTCCCCATAAACCTTTCTGTCCGTATTTTTCGTACAGGTTCCTTAAAGTTGGCATTACAATTTCCGGAGCAAAACATATTGAAGCGGCTGACGCTGTAGGCGCTATTGTTCCATCATCTATGGGAGTCTTGTCCTTACCGCTTGTTCCTCGTGCTTCATATTCGAAAAAAGTCTTATCGCCATAGCTATACTTGCTGCCGGGTCCATCGCAGGCTGTCAGGCCCCAACTCAGAGAATCGTATCCTTTCCACCCTTTGGGATTCTCAATACAATACATCCGTTGTGTCAGTACAGCTCTCTTTGAGTTTTCAAAATAGTCCAGACCCCTTTGCGAACAATATGAATCTCTTATACCTCTGAAATCTATAAACATGTGCGAGTACTGATGCCCGAATAACGGCGGAAATATTATATGCTCAAGTTTTTCATAAGGCTTCCGCCATTCATAATATTTCAGCCATTGCTCATAAGAATCTTTAGCTTTCTCATAACCTGTCCCGGCGGCAATTACCTGAAGTATTAAAGCCTCATTATATCCAACCCAGCCCGTATTACCAAGTCCGCCTTCAGGATCCCACCACAAAGATATTGTTCCCGGATATAATTTTGCCGTATCAGGAATTGTCATAAATTTCCAGTTTACTCTTTCTGTAAGTTTATTGCATAGTGTACGAATTTCATTTTCTTCAGGATCTTCATGATTAAAATACTGAAAAGCGAAACGTATTCCGGCAAGCAAAAGCCCTGTATCTATTGATGACAGTTCGCAGTTCCAGAATCTTTTTCCTGTTTTCATATCAACAAAATGATAATAAAACCCATGATAGCCTGTAGCCAGTGTATTTGTGCTTTGTTCGGATTGCATTAAAAACTCAAGTAAAGCGAGAGTGAGCTTTGCACTTTTTTTTCTGCTTATCCAGTTGTTTTCCGCGCCAATACACCAGACCGGAATTGCAAATCCAGTTGCGGCCATACTCGCAGGCGATTTCTCAGTTGACCTGTCTTTTACAAGTCCGTTTTCCGGGTTTAATTCATTAATAAAATATAAAAATGTTTTATATTGTAATGTATCTAAAAACTGTTTATCGCTTTTGTTTAAATTATTATACTCCATCTGAGCGTTACAATTTTGTAATACAACAAATACAATTAAAACTATATTTAGTAATAATAATTTCATTAATTAAAAGCCAACTCCTAAAGTAAATCGGTGGGCCTGTTCAAGTCGGCCATAATCGCCCCAGGAATAATCAAAACGTATTGTGTAAGAAGAATTAACATCCACGCGCGCGCCCGCTCCAAGCATCAAGCCGCCTTCCGAATCCTTCAAAAACAAATCCCTGTAACCTCCGCGTATTGAAAAGGTATTAAAGAATGTCCACTCCGCGCCTACATTTACGCTTTCGTAATTATCATTGGGATGCATTGCTTCCATTGAAACAATTACCTTATTCAGATCATTTATTTTAATAGGGTATGAAGCGCCTACCCTGAAAACCGTTGGCAACGAGTAATTGTCCGTCCTTAACTCCGCCGGTATATGGTCGTTATCTCCGTATTTGCTGGAATTAAAATCGTAGTTAACATATAAATCCCTTCCGCTGTAACCTGAACGCGGCCCGAAGTTGGAAACGCTTGCTCCCAAAGCAAGCCCGTCCTTTTCAACTTCATACTGAACGCCAAGATCAAGACCAAAAGCCGATAAACTGCTGTGCCATATACTTTCCTGTATGTAATTGACAACCACGCCAACAGAAACCCTGTCGGTAAGCATCATGCCATAGCCAAGTCCTATTGCAAAATCGTTTACCGTATATCTTTCGCCTGTTCCCAGCGGCTGATCTACCGTGCGTACATCTATTTCACCTGAGTTTAACGAAGTTACCTGTAAAGAAGCGGTACCTATTTCGCCTATTTTAATTGCGGCTATTGCATAATTGTAATTAATATCCGCAAGCCAGTTGTTATGAGTGAATTCAATATCGGAGTTCTGAAGCCGGCCAAGACTTGCCGGATTAAAATATGCCGCTGTAGCGTCACCGTACAAAGCTGCTCCCGCGTTACCCAAAGCCGATATTCTTGCGCTCGGTTCTATTTTTAAAAACTGGCCTATTGTTGTCCCTGTTTTACTTTGACTAAAAGTATTTACGGAACAACAAAAAACAGTTATCAATATCAATATGTATTTCAATTTCTTCATATATGTTTTAATATTTTTCATTTTGCCGCCGTAAATTATTTAATTACTGCAAATTTGCCGATATAAGAATCAATTCCGGGGCTTTCCACATGGTAAATATATAACCCCGGCGCAATTTCGAGATTATCCTTTGTCCTTAAATCCCACGATATATACCCATGGTTCATATTTCCATCATGTTCAAGAGTTTTAACAAGCTCTCCTTTTACAGTAAATATTCTTATAGTGCATTTTTGCGGTAAAGCTCTGAACTCAATTTTTCTTTCGCCTCTTCCGGAAACAGCATATCTTTGAGGCTCAAAACTTGCGGCTCCAACATAAGGATTTGGCACAACGTAAGGTTTTTGGTTGTAATCACTTTTTGCTTTGTTATTATCAACAGATTGAGCAACCGTCTTAAATGTAAAAACATCACCCTGGGAAAATGGCACTTTTAAGGCCAGGTTAAATACATCGCCTTCGGCAGGAGCTTTAAGAATAAAGCCGCTTCCCTGTCCCGATGTATCATAATCAATTCGCCATGTAGCCTTATAATTATTTGGGTCGGAGACCGGCGCGGTCAATATTTCTATATAATCGTTTAATGAGTTTATTGTTCCGTTATTATCATAGTCTCTGAATCTGAATTTAAGTTTTACATCCCCGGTATTAGTCTTTGCTATCACTTTAAACTTTGCCGGTTTTGCCGGGACTCCTACCGCGGCTACAGAAGTATCCTGATATGTATTGCTGAAAACAATATTGATGTTTTCAGGGTATCCTGTTCTTTTTAATGTTGGGATATAAGCCTGTTGATACCTTGTGCTAAACTTAGCGTTAGTGGAACTTGTTTTCAGAAAGCCAGTCAACAAGCTATCAATCTGAACAGTTTTTAAAGTTGAAATAACCGGAACCATTCCCCCAGCGGCTGAGCCTATTCCCGCTCCGTCAAAATCCTGTCCGTAAGTAAATAGAGTGTCGTGTGTGGTTAGATCAATAAATCTGTAATACTCTGCCCGAACGCTATCATTTGGATTTGTAAAATCTATTTGCATAGTATGATTATCAGGGATAGCAGCCGGACTCTTGATTTGAATAGCCACAGTACCAGTACCATAACCAAGCGTATGAGTAATATTATTCACTTCGGCAGATTTATAGCCATCAACCATCGGGTTCGGCGTTACCTGTACTACGTTTTTAGGAAGTATAATGCCACCTCTTAGTGTCTGGCTTACAGTTATTGAATTTTCTGAAGGATATATTTGGATAGAATCAACTCCTCTGTCATAAGCGCATATAGCATAGTAATACAATTGTCCATTTGTAACAGTTGTATCTTTAAAGGTGTGCGTAATACCATTATCTGAACCAAGATAATAAGAAACGCCTTCTACAGTTGTAGTAGAGAAACCTTCAATTCCGTTAACCAGATCGAACTGAGCAATTGGCTTGCCGTTACCAATTGGACCTGTTCCCGTAGCTGTTGTAATAACCTGCGGATCAAGAAAAGTCGGATCCGTACTTCTGTATATTTTATACCCCTCAAAATCGTTATTATTTGTAATTGGGTCATAAGCTCTTTCCGCTTTATCATCCCAGGTTAAAGTAACAAATCCATCGCCCGAAAAAGCGCTTAAAGTAGGCATTGGAGGCGGAACGGCAAACTGATAGTTCGCTTTGTAAATCTGTTGAACAACTTTGACAGTTGTTCTTAATTCTCTTAAATCCGCGCCAAAGGCAAGAGCAAGGCTGAATCTTTCTGTTTTACCGGCAGTCAATCTAAATGGACCTGACGCAAACAAAAACGCTATATTATAATTCATCGCTACCGGATTATCAAATGCGTTCGTTTGGGTTGAGAACATATCATACAACCTGTGCGGCCACTCTTTACCGTCGTCATAAAATACTATATTGTCTACTTCTGTACTCGGGTTTCCTGAACCGGCTTTAATTCTGTTCATCTTGAAACCGGTAAGTCCAATCTGGTCAGATTCGTCTTTATCGGTTTTATCAAAATTAGGTTCTCCTGCCGTAGGCATTTCGTCTCCTTCACCGGTATCATGAGTCCCGAAAATACCATCCGCGCCTGTATCATCATACTCCGCAACCCAATCCATATCTTCATCGCCGGTAAACCAAACGCCTGCTTTAAAAGCCGGGCGCTCTTCAAGAGGTCCGTAAAACGCTTCAAACTTTTGCAGGTTATAATGTGTAACAACGTAATTTCTTATGGCATCCTGCCCAACAATCTTTTGCCCCGGGCCGCTGTCTCTTGCTTCATCGGTAATACCATCATCATCGTTATCGATACCGTCAGAACTATTGCCCGGCGTTTCCATATACGCGTAACCAAGATAACCGGTAGTTCCCTGAACTCCATGCCCGTATTTATCCCACGTATATACAAGGTTTAGTCCGGCGGATTTATCAAAATACGCGTTATCATCGTCAGATTCGGGAATACCATCAACACCCACTCCCGAACCGCCGACACCGGAATCCATATAAAGCCCGAAAATAATATTGTCATCGTAATTTGTAGTACCTTCGTTTGCAATATCATAATGGAAAAAGATCACATTCCCCGCTTGTGGATTGGCCCACTGAAAACCGCGCTGTTCAATTTTTAATCCAAGTCCCCTTCTTGTATTATCTCTTACATCCGGATAATAATTCCATGCATCATAATAATCATCATCAAACACAACATAGCTTTCCTGATCAGCGCCCGCGGACTTGCCGAAATACCCGTTCCAGTAGCCGCTCCAGCCCGGATCATCCGGGTCGCTCATTTTATCTATCCATGTATCCGGCCATGTTCTTGGGTCATTACTCATTGCAACAGAACGCCCTGTATTTTTTGCAGGATCTGCCTGGAAATATCCCGGACGCGGCTCAAATCGCATGGTTTTATTTGTAACAGGACTCGTACCTTGTCTTTCTCTGTAACCGGTTTCCATGATATAATTATCCGCGCCATTGCGGTTTTTAATTCTTGCCAATACAAATGGAGTTGTTCCGTCACAATAGTTTTCGCCAGAGCCTTTTGGTACTTCAACAGAGTGAAAAACGCTGTAATCCACATTTAACGGATCAGGGGGATAGTCTCCCACCATTCCATAATTATAAAATACCGTCCTTATTCTGTTGGCGTCATGCGTACCGCTTCTTTCGGCATCAATTCGTCCCCGCTGGTCTTTGGATACCAAAGGAAGATACTGCGGAAATAATGTTCCGCAAAATAATACCGAGAAAATTATTATTTGAATTTCTTTTTTCATAAATAAAACATGGTTTAATATATTACCGGTAAAAATACAATTTTGTTTCATATTATTTGCTCCTCAACGAGATGCCAATTTCTATTCTTCTTGGTTCTGCAAATCTTGAAGGATCGGCAAGTTTTGATTTGTTAACCGAAGGAGTCAATGAATAATCCGGACTGCCTGTAGAAGCAAAAACAAATCCGTTAGAAAAATCGGCATTAAGCAGATTGAAAACGCGGCAGAACAAACTCGCGTTTATATTAAATATGGAAAAGAATTTTTCCGCGCGCAGATCAACCAAAACAAAGCTCGGTTTTTTACCCGAATTTGTCTCCTGGTCAGCGCCAAAACCATACCCCAGTTCCGGTGTGTAAGGCTGCCCGCTTCCATAACGAACAATAGAGCTTACCGAAAAATTATCCGGCTCAAAATAGACTGCCGTCAAATTAATTGTATGTCTTTGATCCCAGCCAAAAGGAATATCGCGCGGGCGTGAGTCTTTTCCGCTTGCAGCTCTGTTTGCCGTTTCCTGCGGATCGCTTGAGTTGCCTTGCGCGTATTGCAGAGTATAATCTATCGTCGCGCTTAAAGGTCCCTGATCTCTGTAAGTTCCGGAAAGCGTAAATCCCGAAACGCTTCCGAAATCTATATTTGTAAATCTTGAATAAGTAGCGGCTGTATATAAGTCAATAAACTCAACGCCAAGCAAATCTCTTATATCTTTGTAAAAGAAAGAAAGCTCCGCCCCAATGTTTTGGCCGAAAGCCTGTTTAAGGCCAAATTCGTACTGTACTGTTTTCTCCGGTCGTAAATCCGGATTACCCATTACCGTACCATAACTTGTTCCGCCAGCCTGTAAATCCTCAAGTATTGAATAATCCGCATTTGAATAAAGCTGTCCCAAACCAGGCATTTGGTAAAAATGGCCGTAAGAAAAATAGAGCGAAGCCGTGTTTGTTAAAGGAAAGCTGAAACCTATTCTTGGCGCCAACGCCGATTTTACGGAAGTCTTTTTAGCTTCAGCTTTTGGCGCGCCCGAAATTGAATTTGTGGGATTTTGCAAATCGCCGGGAATTGTAGTCTGCGCGTCAAAATACTCAAGACGCAATCCCGCTCTCACAACAAGGTCACCCCACTCAACCCTATCCTGCGCATAAGCTGCAACTTGTACCGGATAATACGTTTTTACTCCTGGCTGCCGGGGTACATTCAGCAAAGGCATAAGCACTTCTGTACCGTCAATGCTTGTATACTGAATATAACCGGGACTACCAAATTCCATTTTTGATGTTTGAGATTCAAAACCGGCTTCAATGTAATTCGAACGCGTGGCCTGCCATGTATAATCTCCTTTTATTACAAGCGAATTTGTCTTTTGTTTAAACCTTGATAAGCTTACTCCCTGCACATACGCTCCGTCTTCATAATTGGCATCGCCTTTGGGCATCCCGGCGCCCAAGTATCGCGTGTCATACAAATCATCATATTTCATATCTTTATAATCAAATATGTTCTGCCTTACATTTAATCTGTAAAACATTTTTTCGGAAATAGTATGTGTAAATGTAAAACCATGCGTTAACGAGTATGTTCTCTTTTTACTCATGCCATCGGGATTTAATCTGAAGTTATAATCATAGTAGTCTTTTACGGAGTTATCAAGCGAAGCCTGATAACTTATCTGAATATCTTTTAACGATTGATTTGTAATTTTAAACTGGCCGCTGTATTCGTCATTTGTCTGCATGGGAACAAGGACATTATCACCGGTTGGGGTAAATACCTTTTTCTCAAGATTATTGTTATCTGTCGGGCGGAATATTTTGTGCCCATACAAGTAACCATCATTCAAATATCTTCTTCCGCTTACAAAAAATGTAGTTGCCGGTAAAGGTGTTGGCCCGCTTATAGTTGCCTGATAGCTTTGTATAGCCATTGGACGTACTTTATCATTTTCAGGATATCTGGTTTTATCAGTTGAATAATATGAACCGATATAGCTTTCGCCATACCACTCGAATTTTTGCGAACCTGTCTGCAATACGGCATTAACAACGCCTGACATAGCCTGTCCGTACTTTGCGTCAAAAGTACCGCTAATAACCTGTACTTCCTGCAAAACAGATCTATCAAGCTGAATAGCCGAGGAATTGTCATAAGGATTGTTTACTGTAACACCGTCAACCTGATACTGAACTTCTCCAATTCTTCCGCCTCTGAAATGTCCGTCAACCACGCCGGCCTGTAAATTAACAATTTCGTTTAAGCTTTGTACCGGAAGGTTTTTTATTTCATCCTTACTTACAGATGAAACAGAGCTTGTCTGGTTGAATTCAACAAGCGGTTTCTTGGCAATAATCGTAATTTCATTTGTCTGAACAGACTGACTTAATAGTTTAGCGTCAAGCTTTGTAGTCTGGTCCGCGGATATTCTTACATTTTCAAAAACCTGAGACTGAAAGCCCACGAACCTGAATTTAACAGTATAAACTCCGGCTCTTAAATTAATAATGGAATAATAGCCTTCCGCGTCAGCCGCAGCTCCTTGTCCGGTTCCGTCAATAATTATATTGGCTCCCGTCAAAGCATTTCCATCTCCATCCGTAACCCTTCCTGAAAGTTTACCTGCAGTTTGGGCAAACGCAATGGAACTTGAAAGCATCAGAAAAAGCAGAAGCAATATCTCTATTTGTTTTTTAGGGCAGTCTTTGGTCTTATAAATTTTATTGTACATATTTATTCCGATAAATACTCGCTGATATTGAAATTGTATGAATAAACCAAAGGTGCAAGCGGAATTAATCCTCTTACACCTTATTAATTTCAATTATTTGAGAAGCAACATCTTGCCAACATTGCTTTGGAAGATTTTTGAATCGGCGCCGTTTATCTTTACCTGATAATAATAAACGCCTGACGCCAAATTGGAAGCATTGAAATTGTACTCGTTTGAACCCGCTTTAACAGGACTGGTGTTCTTTGCTACAAGCTGACCTAACGAGTTGTATACCGAAATTGCGGCCATGCCCGAGACCGGTACGGAAAAACTTATTTTTGTTGAAGGGTTAAATGGATTAGGATAATTACCATTTAATACAATAGATGACGGGATTATATTTCTGTTCTCTTTTCCTACGCCCGTAATCAATGTATTGGGATCCATATACATCCATGGTGTTGATTGTTGCCCCGCATTTTCTCTGAACCACCATACGCGGCTTCCGTAATTATTTGCCGGATCATCAAATGAATCGCCATCGGCAAGCATCATTCCGCCAAATAATAAATGATCTCCAAGATCGGCCGGGTAACCAAGTTTTGTCAAATCTATTTTTGCCTCTATCACATAACCGGAATCAACATCGGTATTTATATTAACTGTAGAAGCTCCTTTTAATTTATACGCGAACGAAGCATAGCCGGAATCAACAAGGCTAAGCATGTAACTATACGGACTTAAATATCCTGTCCCGTCAAAACTAAGTCTAAGTTCCTGAAAATTCATAAAGTTTTCAAGGCTAAGGGAACTTCTATCACCCAAAATAAGCATAATACCGTCAATCTTGTCATAAGTATCCGAGCCCTGTATTATCTGATCGTTAACATCGGCTCCCAGATATAAATAATGATCTTTAAAGAAAAGTTTAAAAGTTCCATAAGAAGGATCAAGAATAGGAGGATGAGAACCGGTAACAAGCTCCGGCTGGTACTGACCGCTCATATAAGGGCCGATGCCGGGATATTTGCTTCTTAATAAAGTATCGTCCCAGGCAATATTAAAAGTATAAGCTCCCTGCCAGCAAGGCTCGTCAAGTTTACCGTCAATTACCGGGTCGGCAAGCTTAGCGCCGTTAGGAATAATTACATCTGGGGCAATATCAGGGGCCGCGCCCGAATTAATTGTAACAGAAGGGTTCGCATAAATACGACCGGTATTATTCTGGTTTACATTACCCCATGGGCTCTGCCAGCAAGCTCTTATTTCGCTTATGGTACTCGGATCGTTTCCAAAAACATTATCCGCGTCCCAAATGCTGAAATTCAACATTACAACATCGCCATCCGGTTTTGTAACATCATAGCCAAGTTTGCTTAGATCAACTCTCATTTCAGTGTACCATGCTTTATCGGGCAAATTATCATTAGCAATACCGTCAACATAAGTAACGGCATCCCAGGTTGCAATTGCGGCAGGCGTTCTTCCGCTTCCGCCGTTATCTCCAAATGTACCCGCAAACCGTGGCGCTCTGCCAACATAAGCAACAGCGGTATCATTCATACCGCCAAGCCACCATCCGTAGAAAAATTCCGCCGGAGAAACCGGTCTTGATGTGCTTGTTCTGTCTTTTACAGACATCAGAATAGCGTCAAACCTATCCCAGTCTTTTGTTCCGCCAATTGAAGAATCAGGAATGCTGAAAGCCAGATACAACTGGTTTCCGTCCACAAGAAACTTAACTGTAGCCCTTATAGGATCCGTATTTACGTCTCCCTGAAATTCCGATTTCCAACCGCTTGTTGGCAGGCCGGCGCTTTTTCCATAAACAATCACTATTGAATCGGCTTTTGCCCACGCTGGTTCATCAAATTTCCCATCAAGCGTGATTTTTGCGCCCGCAGTGGATCTCGCCCATACCGCATCCTGCCGTTTAATTGATTGACCGAACATGAGAGAAGAAATAGAAATGCAACACACTATATAAAATAATATTTTAGAAAACCGGCTCATTTTTCCTCCTTATTTAAATATTTCATAAGCGTTTATCAGTAAAATTGTGTAAACGTTTACATTATCAATCAAGCGACTAAATTGTCTATTGTAAACGTTTACATTTTATTATAATTACTTGTGGAAAATTCTTAAATTTAATAGTGATTGTCAAGATAATTCTGAAATTTAATTTGCAGGAAAGTGAAAGGCAAAAAAAAGCCTCCCTGCTGAGAAGGAGGCATAAATGGGTTTTATAATCTGAACGCGGCTCCAACCGTTAAATATCCTATTCCATAACCAAGTTCGCCAAATATTGCAACCTTTGGACTCACAAAATACTTTGCGCCAAGATGGAAGCCATATACTGCATAACTGTTCCCTTCCGAATATCCGCCATTATGATAATCTGAAGGCGTTGATGTGCTTACTATTGCATAACCAAGCGTCAATCCAACATAAGCATCCCAGTTCCTTGCTCTTTCAAGAAAATGAAATTCGCCTCTTGCGCCAAGTAACACGTATGAATACTTCCATTTCCAGTCATAGTACGATTCAGAAGACGAGGTATATCCTAAAATACCGCCGACAGAAAACTTGTCATCAACTCCATATTGATAACCTAACGTGATAGGCGGTACATCAGCGCTGCCATACATGCCCTCGAACCCGAAGCCAAGCCCGACCTGTCCTATTTGATCTCCTTTATGAAAAGCCGTCTGGCTATATGCTGCACTAACTAAAACAAAGCTTAAGATAACTGCTGTAAAAAGCTTTCTCATCTGAAAGAACCTCCTTATTATTAAATGGTTACGCAATCATTAAAATGTATTTTAAAATTGCGTTTGCAATATTGGATATACAGATCGCAATGTCAAGGACACGAAAAATAAACGTGTTATAAATCACATACCAGTTAATAACTATATTTAATTGAGTATCAACCAATAAACATTTTAATACTTTTATAAATTCTTTTAATATTAAGGATAAAGACTAATTAAAATTCCTTGATTTTTTTTTACAATAGAAATACATTTGTAACTTGAATTTGAAGGATTATGTCTAAAGAAATAAAAACAGACGAGAAAAATATTTCTGTCAACAGAAAGGCTCTCCACGAATATTTTGTCGTACAGTCTTATGAAGCAGGAATTGTTCTACAAGGAACTGAAGTAAAAGCGTTAAGAAAAGGCAACGTTAATTTTATAGATTCGTATGCTACTATTACAAACGGAGAGGTTTTTCTCATTGGCGCTCACATAGGAGTATACGAACAGGGGAATATCAACAACCATGAGCCTACCAGAACAAGAAAACTTCTTCTTAATAAAAACGAGATAAGAAAACTCAATTCCAAAATAAAAGAAAAGGGTTTAACGCTGGTTCCGTTAAGGCTATATTTCAAAGAAGGAAAAGTAAAGCTTGAACTTGCTCTTGCAAAAGGTAAAAAAACTTACGATAAACGAGAAGATATAGCCAAAAGAGATTTGCAAAGAGAACAGGAAAGAAAAATTAAATATTAACATCACTTTAGAAGACAAAAACAGGATTAATGGAAAAAATAACATTCCCATCAATAAACGAACAAATGGACCTTATTCGCAGAGGCGCATTTGAAATCATACCGGAAGAAGAATTAGTCAAGAAATTAGAAAAATCTGCAAAAGAAGGCAAACCCCTTAATATTAAATTAGGCTGCGATCCGAGCCGCCCCGATTTGCATTTAGGGCATTCGGTGGTTTTGCGTAAACTCGCGCAATTCCAGACATTGGGGCACCAGGCTATCCTGATTATTGGAGATTTCACCGGCATGATTGGCGATCCATCGGGCAGAAATGTTACAAGACCGGCTTTAAGCCTTGAAGAAACCCGCATAAATGGTCGTTCATATTTTGAACAGGCCTCAAAAATTCTGGACGCATCAAAGCTTAGAATTGCTTATAATTCCGAGTGGCTTGGTAAAATGAGTTTTGAAGATGTTATTAAATTATCTTCAAAATACACGGTTGCAAGAATGCTTGAAAGAGACGATTTCACAAAGCGTTTTAAGAACAGTGAACCTATTAGCCTGCATGAATTCCTCTACCCTCTCGCACAGGCGATGGATTCGGTTGCTATTGCCAGCGACGTTGAATTGGGCGGTACTGATCAAAAATTTAATTTGCTTGTCGGGCGTGATATTCAACGCGAATTTGGAATTGAACCACAGGTTATTCTTACCATGCCCCTGCTTGTTGGAACAGACGGCGTTGAAAAGATGAGTAAATCTTACAATAATTACATAGGTATTTCAGATACCCCTCAGGATATTTTCGGAAAAACATTATCCATTGCCGATAGCCTGATTTACACATATTTTGAACTGGCGTCAGATATTCCAAACAGCGAGTTGGTTGAAATTAAAAAGAAACTTGAAGATGGCGGCGTTAACCCTCGCGACATAAAAAGGCAGCTTGCAAGATGCTTTGTGAGAATGTATCACTCCGAAGAAGCCGCAAACCTTGCTCAGGAAGAATTTGACAAAATATTCATAAAAAAAGAAATTCCGGACGATATAGAAGAAATTAACTTAAGCGCGGAAATCAAGGAAATTAACATACTTGATCTGATTGTAAAAATAAAGTTTGCCCCTTCAAAAGGAGAAGCCCGCAGGCTTGTTCAACAAGGCGGCGTTACTATTAACGGTGAAAAAGTTGAAGATATCGCGCTGTTGGTAACATTTGATAAAGAAATGACTCTAAAAGTCGGGAAAAGAAAATTCGCAAAACTAATATAAAAATAAAAAAGGAGATGATAGATTGTATGTACCTCGTAAAGTATTCTTTACAAAAGGGGTAGGTCGACACAAAGATTACCTGGCCTCTTTTGAAATGGCATTAAGAAGCGCTGGAGTTGAAATTTGCAACCTTGTTACTGTAAGCAGTATTTATCCGGTTGGTTGCAAGCGTATTTCCAAGGAAGAAGGACTAAAAGAACTGATTCCCGGGCAAATTACACATGCCGTTATGGCAAGAAACTCTACAAATGAGCCAAACAGGCTTATTGCGGCTTCTGTAGGCGTTGCTATTCCTGCAGAAAACTCTCAATATGGCTATCTTTCCGAACATCACCCTTTTGGTGAAACGGAAAAAGTAGCCGGAGATTACGCCGAAGATTTGGCAGCTACAATGCTCGCAACTACATTAGGACTTGAATTTGACCCTGAAAAAGACTGGAACGAACGCGAACAGCAATATAAAATGTCAGGTAAAATAGTGAAGTCGTTTAATATTACACAATCTGCGGAAGGAGATAAAACGGGAATCTGGACCACTGTAGTGGCAGTTGCCGTATTTGTTCCTTAATCCTCAAAAAAAACAAACTTTTAAGGGCGTTTAGTGGCGCCCTTTTTTATTTCTTCTCTTTTTCTTCGAGCATGTTTTTAAGATACTTAATCAACTCGTCATCGTCTTCAAGCTCTCTTATAATCTGGTCTTTTATTCCCTGCTGCACAAAATCTGCCAGTCTGAAAAGCAATTCCTTATTATCGTTTTTATCTTTAAGCGGAAAATACTTTAATTCTTCAATAAACGCCTTGGCAAGCGTTTTATTCCTTATGCGTATCTTCGCTATCCAGTGTTTTACTCCGGCCGATTGCTCATCAATTTCCTTTACAAGGTCTATAATAACGGATTCATCAACTTCAAGAATTTCCGAAAGCCTTGTAATTAATTCCACATTAAAATTTCTTGTTCCGTTTTCAAGGTGACTGTAGTGCCCCTGGCTTATACCTAAAAGCCTTGCAACCTCTGTTGTTGTAAGCCCCTTTTCCTTCCGTAAAGCTTCAAGCGACATATCTCACTCCATAATAAATTGGGACATTGTCTAACCCGGCCGATCACAACCTTATTTCGTGATTGTATCCAACAAAATTAGCCTTTATATATTAAAATTATCTGCTTTTTGGTATAATGTCAATATCCAAAATTATTTATTGCTTTTATAGCAAATATTTCAATATATTTCCAATAATATGCCTGACATAAATTTTCCACATATCCGGTTTACCGTATTGTCATTTTTCGTCCGCTTTTCCGGTACCCGAATCCCTGGTTAATTCCTTCGGTAAAAATACCGGCTTTTGCTTTTTAATTAACATGGCCTGGTAATTTCTCATTTCCCCTGTTTTTATCAACGCGGCTGAATAAGCATCGTCATAACTCATTCCCTGAGCCATAAGCGTACGCTCCAAATCTTCGGAAACAATCGAATACGGCGTTTCCTCACAAGATATTTGCGCGTCAATCCATATTTCGTTTGCTGGAATAAAATGATAAGCCATATCATTTCCACTTAACCCGAAATCAGGATATATTTCCCGCCTTACAGCGGAACCGTCTACAATCCAGATAACAGCTCCTCCCCTTTTGCCTATTTGCTGAATATAAATATCCTTTAATTTTACAGAATCCGGCCCGTCCGGTATTTCCTTAACACTGTCGCAATCTATTACCGGCAAAGCGTTTAACGCCCTTTCGTGTTCTTTGGAAATTTTCTCATCCTCTTTACGCATACCAAGCTCAAGTAAAAACGCAGAGTTATGAGCGTCCGCGTAAGTCTCGCCCTTCCCAATCATCAGGCCGTATTCGTGCAGTTCGTGCGCAAGCGTATATTCATATTCCTGAGCGGATATTGAGTTATCAATCCATATTTCATCTTTTGGAACAAAGGGATACCTTTGCGGATTACCGCCATATAAAAACTCGTTAAATACAAGGCGTCTTATTATTGAGCCGTCCACAATCCATATTTTCATGCCATCCTTCCGGCCCGTATAATAGCGGTAAATGTTTTCTACAGGTTTGTTTTTGTTATTTGGGCTTGAATGCTTTTTATTTCCAGCTATTCCGTTTGAATACATCAAAAAAGATATGCATAAAAGTAAAATTGGGATGCTCTTATTCAACATGATAGTCTGCCAGTTGATAAATGTTCATATTTATATATATAATATATAAAATGATTGTTTTTAATCCATTAACATTATAAAAAAAGCCGCTTTTTAGGCGGCTTTCTTAAAATCAGATTGATATTATATCAATTAATTTTTCCATCTTTCAATTCTTCGCCTAAGCGTTCGGCTCTGTAAATATGTTTAAGAGCTTCCATCATACCGGCAGAGTGTACGGCAACAGTACGATTGGCTTCGGTTGTAAAAATAAACTGACCAGGAAGGCTTTCGATGTTACCGTCAAAGGCCAAACCTACAATTTCAGCTTTTTCGTTAATAACCGGACTGCCTGAGTTGCCGCCAATTATATCATTAGTGGCAACAAAAACCATCGGGGTTTCAAGACGGAAATCTTTTGGAGGGTTCTGCCATCTTTCCGGCAGGCTGAAAGGATATTTTTTACCGAATGAATAATAACGATCGTATAAGCCGTAGAATGTTGTATTTACAGGAGCTTCAGTTCCATTATATTCATATCCCTTAACAACTCCATCTGCAATTCTTAAAGAAAATGTAGCGTCAGGTGGAATAGAGGTTCCATATACTTCAAACAAAGCTCTGCCCAAAGATTCCATAACTACAGATTCTTTAGCTATAATTTCTTTCATGTGTTTGCTATTCGCGGCGGCTTTTTCCTTTGAACTTCTGATAAATTTAAATAACGGATCGTTGCAACTTAAAATCGCGTCCGCGCCTTTTTTTATTAATTCTGTAAAAGCCTCTTTGTTGCGTAACGGCGAGTTTTTAACAAATTCGTTGTAAGCAACGTCAATATCCTTGCCGTTTGTAATAATCTTATAGTATTCATTATCTTTGCCAAGGTATTTTTCAATTAACTGAAGCTGCATTTTATAAACGCGGTCAGCAAGCTTGTAATCTAATTTATCACTAAAGAGTTTATCTGCAATTTTTGAAAGGTTTTCGTCTTTATACTCTTCTTTTCTTTCGCTTTCTGGCAATTTAACCTGTTCTGCAACTTTTAACAATTCCTGCGCCATCAAGGTATAAGCCGTGCAAAAACGAGGGTCAAAAGCAATCATTGCCTGCTCCACTCCAATTTTTCGCATCTCGCTTCTGGTTTCGGCAATTGATTGCCATAAATTACCAAACGCGTCGCTTAATTTCGGATTGTTTTTAACAGCGGTTTTAAATTCCTGTTCAAAAGCTTTTTTCCTCTGCATCAATATAGGATCAAGAAGCCCTTTTTGAATGCCGGTATAAGCCTTTTGTGAATTTGAATACGAGAACAACATATCCTGCATTCTGGCAACACGAGACGGCTCTTCTTTCATCAGGTCGGAATAAATCTGCATTAAACCGCTTAATCTGTCAAGTACAATAGGGTTTGATATATCTCTTTGATACTCAAGCTGTGCAACTGTTTGGAGTCTGTTTGTTCTTCCAGGGTTCCCTACAACAAATACAGGTTCGCCTTCGGTAGCGCCGGCAGGGCTCCATTTGAAGTAATGGTCTGTTTTTAAAGGCTTTCCATCTTCACCATAAACTCTAAAGAAAGAGCAATCAAGCGCATATCTTGGGTATGTAAAATTGTCCGGATCGCCGCCAAAGAAACCGAGGTCTGTTTCGGGAGCGAACACAAGTCTTACATCATTGTATCTTTTATAGCAGTATAGCGAATATTTACCGCCGTTAAACAAAGTTACAACCGAGCACTCAAGTCCTGTTTCGGTTTTATATTTATTCTGTATTTTTGTTATGGCGCTGTCTCTTTCAGCTTTTTTATCTTTTTCATCCTTTGCGGCGTCTACAGCAGTTTTAATCTGGTCAGTCACATCAATAATTTTAACCAGTTGATCTACAAATAAGCCGTCAATTTTTCTTTCATCCTGAAGCTTTTCGGCATAAAAACCGTGTGTATGCAGATCTTCTCCCTCTTTTGAAGCTTTTGTTACGCTTTCTCTGGCGCAATGGTGGTTAGTCATAACCAGGCCATCGGAAGAGACAAAAGAAGCGGAGCAATAAGTTGCAAATCTCAAAGCGGACATCCTGACATTATCAAGCCATTCGTCCGAAGCGTTAAATTTATATTCATCTTTAAAATACTGTTTGGGTGGAAATTCAAATGTCCACATTTTACCGGTATCAAATTTACCGGCTTTAACCGTATCGAGATTAATATTGCTGTATGCGGAGTTAGATTTCTCAACTTGCGCAAAAGACGCGCCCGCGTATATAAACAACGCGGCAATTAAAATGCCCGTATTTATATATAGGCGTAGGAAATTCCTTTTCATTAAGTTTCCTTTAATTTTATTTTATAAAATAGCTTTTAAAATTAATTCATTTAGCTAAGTGTAGCAATATTTAAATTTACAGGAGTGCATTCTTTATTACTACAGGTTAAGCCAAATTACGGAAGGTAAATAATTAAACGCAATTAAACTTTTGGGCCTTTGCGGTTGTCTAAACTAAAAGAGCGTTGCATAAAACCGTATGCAACGCTCTTAAAAATCATATATATGATTCAGGCTGATAGAGTGGTTCAATTTCCCACTCATCTTCAACTGTTCCTACACAATGAGAACATTTATCTATATTAAAGACTATTTTCTCTTCGTAAGGCGCAGCTCTTACAAAATTTAATACTGTTTTACAGCTTGAGCACTGAACAACATGTGAAGTCAATGTTTTTTGACTGCATTCAGGACACAGAAAACCTAAATCGCCAGGTGTCTCATCAGGATCTATGAGGAAAATCTTGTTACACCGGGAATTATTGCACTGAGCAAAATGCCACTTGATTGTATCATTAGTTTCGATAGAAGGTCTCCTTTATTTTTGTTGAGCATAAACTTAATAAGTTGATTCAAATAAGTCCATTGAAAAATTAATCCCTGATAAATTTTTCATTTTTCAAGATTTCTTATATTAAATATATATTTTATATTTAATATATAAAATGAAATTAAAATAACTGAAAAAAGGAGAAAAGTAAATGGATTCCATTCCTTGTTTTAAAGCTTACGATATAAGAGGAAAAGTGCCTGGTGAACTTAACGTTGAACTTGCTTATAAGATTGGCAGGGCTTATACAAAACTCTTGAACTGCAAAACAATAGTAATTGGGCACGATATAAGAAAATCTTCCGAAGAGCTTTCTGACGCCCTTGCAAAGGGCTTTAACGATTGTGGCGTTGATGTTACCGACATAGGCTTATGCGGTACCGAGATGATTTATTTTGCAACTCCTTTTTGCAATGCTGATGGCGGAATTATGATTACCGCAAGCCACAACCCTCCTGAATATAACGGAATGAAATTCGTAAAAAGGGATTCTGTTCCTGTAAGCAGCGATACCGGACTGAAAGAAATTGAAAAGTATATTTTGCAGGATACGCTCGCCCCGCTTTCCGATAAAAAAGGCTCGGTAAAAAAAATTGACGTATACAGCGAGTTTCTTGAACACCTTGGTTTGTTTTATAAAAAAGAAAACATCAAACCTTTAAAAGTTGTTGTCAACGCCGGCAACGGCTGCGCGGGTATTGTGCTCGATAAACTTGAAAGTCTGTTGCCTATTGAAATGGTAAAAGTTTTTAATGAGCCTGATTGCGATTTTCCAAACGGTGTTCCCAATCCCCTGCTGGTTGGCAACAGGCAGGCTTCCATAGACGCCGTTATAAAAAACAAAGCCGACCTGGGAGTTGCCTGGGATGGCGATTATGACAGATGCTTCTTTTTTGATGAGAACGCTGAATTTATAGAAGGTTATTATATTGTAGCTTTGCTGGCCAAATCAATTCTTAAAAATTTCCCGGGCGGGAAGATAATTCATGACCCCCGCTTAACATGGAATACTATTGAAGTAGTTGAACAAAGCGGCGGCGAGGCTGTCCTTTCAAAAAGCGGTCATACTTTTATTAAAGAGAAAATGAGATCCGTAAACGCTGTTTATGGCGGCGAAATGTCTGCCCATCATTATTTTAGAGACAATCATTATTCTGATAGCGGTATGATTCCGTTCCTTCTCGTTCTCCAGTTGATTTCCGAAACCGGAAAACCTTTAAGTAAACTTGTTGGCGAAATGATAGACAACTTTCCATGTTCAGGTGAAATTAACTCGACTATTCCTGATCCGGCGGGCAAAATTAAAGAAATCGAGAAGATTTATGATGACGGCAAAAAAGATTTTACAGACGGATTAAGCGTAGAGTACGACCAATGGCGTTTTAATGTCAGAATGTCTAACACAGAACCGATTCTAAGGCTGAATGTTGAAAGCCGTAAAAACAAAGAATTATTAAAAGAAAAAACAGAAGAATTACTAAAAATAATACGCGGATAAATCAACACAAGGTATATCGGTTATGGAATTAAAGTTTTGGGGGACGCGCGGTTCAATACCCGCTCCCCTGACTATAGAAGATATTTCCGGAAAAATACTCGGAGCTATTTCTCTGGCAAACGGTATTGTTTTTAAATCCGATGACGAGATAAGGAATTTTATTGATACACAACTACCCTTTTCTATTAAGGGGTATTATGGTACCAATACTTCCTGCGTGGAAATTCTGGATTCTCCCGATAATATCGTTATTCTTGATTCCGGTTCGGGAATTAGAAACCTTGGACAGGATTTAATGATGAGATACAGTCACGGTAAAATGCCCGCAATTCATATATTCCTTTCGCATCTTCATTGGGATCACATTCAGGGTTTTCCTTTTTTTCTTCCCGCTTATATGAAGGATACAGAAATTAATATTTACGGATATCACGATTCCATTGAAAACGCTTTCAGAACACAACAACAAGAGCCTTTTTTCCCCGTACAACTGAACGACTTAAAGGCCAATATCATATTTCACAAACTGGATATAAATAAGCCTGTTTCCATTGCTGATTACAAAATAAACGGCATAGAGCAGAACCATCCTGGCATTTCTTACGGGTACGGTTTTGAAAAAGACGGAATTAAAATTGTATATTCTACAGATTCGGAACACAAAGCCGATATGAGCAGCGATGAATATCCGTTTATTGAGTTTTTTAAAAACGCGGACGCGCTTGTTTTTGACGCGCAGTATATATTTCTTGATTCGGTTAGTGATAAAGAAGACTGGGGGCATTCAAGCAATGTTGTTGGAGTTGATCTATCTATAAGAGCTAATGTAAGAAATCTTTTCCTTTTCCATACTGAACCGACCGATTCCGATTCCATGCTTGAAGACACGCTAAACAAGACCCGTCATTACGCTGGCAGCGTTTCCGATAAACTAAACATACATTTAGCTTACGACGGATTGGTTTATAAACTTAATTAACATATTGTCCTTTTAAACGGAGGAAGAATGAGTACAAACATTGAAAACTTTGAAATAAAAAAAGCCATACCTCAAGACGTGCCCCTTGTATTAAGCCTAATTAAAGAAATTGCCGAGTACGAAAATCTTTCTAATGAAGTAATAGCAACAGAAGAAACTCTAATGACCTCTCTGTTCGGACCGGGTGCAAATACAGAAGTGCTTATAGCGTATCTGGATGGATCACCAGTTGGTTATGCCGTTTATTTTTACAATTTTTCTACTTTTATAGGTAAAAACGGTCTGTACCTTGAAGATATTTATATAAAACCCGAAGTAAGAAATCAGGGAATTGGGAGAATGATTTTCAAATATCTTATTAAGCTTGCCCGTAACAAAAATTGTGGCAGAATGGAATGGGCCGTGTTAAACTGGAATGTTCCGGCAATTAACTTTTATAAAAAGCTCGGCGCCCAACCAATGGAGGAATGGACTGTCTACAGACTTACAGAAGATAAGCTTGCCATTCTGGCCGATGAATAAAAAAATTGATACTCTTTTATTTAATAATAATAAATAATATTTTTATAATGCCTTTTCTGGTGAGTATTAGGCTGCCCATTTACTTGGTTCATTAATATTATGAACTCTTAGGCAAAACTCAATATATTAATCAATCGGGAGAACATTATGAATATATTTCTAAAAACTGCTATGTTTTTTTTTAGCGCAGTTTTTATTTCCTCCACCCTCTTTGCTCAAGACATACCAATTAGAATAGCATGTATTGGCAACAGTATTACCGAAGGCGTTGGCGCAACGTCCACTACTTGTTATCCGCCACAATTAGCATCTATGCTTGGATCACATTATGAAGTTAAAAACTTCGGGGTTTCTGGCAGAACATTGCTAAAAAAAGGCGATTATCCGTATTGGAATGAAAGCGCCTTTGTTAATGCTCAGAAATATAAACCGCAAATCATTGTTATTGAATTAGGAACAAATGATAGCAAACCACAGAACTGGAAATACAAAGATGAGTTCTACGGCGATTATGTTGACATGGTACGGGTTTTCAAAAAAGCCTGCCCACATGCCGCTATACTTGTAGGCAGACCTACTCCGGTTTATAATGATTGGCCACAATCTATTACCGGCTCTATTGTAAGAGACGAGATAATTCCTTTAATAGATTCTGTAAGTAAAACTGAAAACGTCATTTTGTTGGATAATTACACTCCATTTTTAAACCACGCCGAGCTGTTTAGTGATGGAATTCATCCAAATGCAACCGGTTATACTTTAATGGCGGCAAATGTAAAAAAGACTATACTTAGTACTCCTACTGGTTATATTCGTTATTTCACTTCAAGTTCTTATAGTTTTCAGAAAGGCGAGACTGCCAAATTATATTGGGAAACATCAAAAGGAACAAATCCGACAATTAACGGCGTAGTTGTTAATGATGCCGATTCCATGCTGGTTCCAACTACTTCAAAGGACAATGTCTTCTCATTGATTACAAACGGAATTCATAAAGATACCATCAACTTAACAGTACATTATTATGCTCCGGGAAATATTGTTTCTTTCACTGGAAATCATTACGAATTGGCTCAAACCGGCGGTGATACCTGCACATTAAAATGGAGTGTCGCTCGCGGTACATCAGCCGTAAAACTTAATGGTAACGCTGTAAATTTATCGGATTCCGTTAAAGTTTCTCCTAAAACAACTACAACATATTATCTTACAGCCGAAGGCGATGTCAAAGACACAAGTATTATTGTTGTTAAATTAGTTGACACAAAGACTATTAACAGAGCTTTGGGCTGCTCAGTATTAGTTTCGTCCACCCAAGGCGCCTTTACTCCAGACCTCTCTAACGATGGAGATACATCGACATATTGGCAAAGCGGTATAGCTACCACACAGTGGTGCTATCTCGACTTCTTAAGACCGCTTCAATTTAATAGAGTAGTATTGAAATGGGGCTCTGTTTTTGCCACACAGTACAACATACAGTCAATAACTGATTCGTATGCAAGCACTACTATTTATTCTGCTACTAACGGTAAAGGTGGTATCGAAAGTATTTCAAACTTAAATGGCACAGGCCGTTATTTAAGACTTGTTTGCACTGCCAGAAATGACGCTTCAACAGGATACATGTTGAAAGAAATTGAAGTTTACGGTCAGCCTAACCTTACAGATGTAAAATCCGATAGCAAATTGCTGGGTTCTTTTACATTAAATCAGAATTACCCTAACCCGTTCAATCCTTCAACCGTTATATCATATTCCATTCCTTCCGAGGGTTTTGTTACCTTAAAAGTATATAATATTCTTGGTCAATGTGTAAGTAATTTGGTAGAAGGCAATCAAAAGGCCGGTAGTTATTTAATTAATTTCAATGCGTCAAATCTTTCAAGCGGTTGTTATTTCTATACACTGTCTTGCAAAGATATGCTGTTAACCAGAAAACTACTTTTATTGAAATAAATTTTAGCGGCAGACGAATTTATTTTTGCCTGCCGCTTTGTTTTTTCTGTTTATAGTTTTATTTATGACTTAGTTTAATTAGTTTTGCAATCAACTAATCAGTTTTCAATAACTAATATTTCATAATATGCCTAAGTGTGTTTCTGTTATTCTTTTTTTACTCTTGCAATTTCACCTATATCCTCAAAAGGTTTCAAATATCAGCAAAATCTGGTCGCCTGATAATAATGATGGAACTTATAAAAACCCAATTATCCATGCAGATTATTCCGACCCGGATGTAATAAGAGTTAATGACGATTTTTATATGACTTCGTCAAGTTTTTCAAATACTCCCGGCTTGCCAATTCTTCATTCCAACGACCTTGTAAACTGGTCTATTGTTAACTACGCTGTTCAAAATATCGCTTATGGTTCTTTTGATAAACCCATGCATGGCAATGGCATTTGGGCTCCAAGCATACGGTTTCATAACGGAGAATATTATATATATTATGGAGACCCGGATTACGGTATCTTTATGACAAAGACAAAAAATCCCCTCGGTAAATGGGAACCTTTGGTTTTAGTTAAAGAAGCTAAAGGATGGATTGATCCCTGTCCGTTTTGGGATGAAGACGGAAACGCTTATTTGGTACATGCATGGGCTAAAAGCAGAGCTGGAGTTAAAAGCATACTTACCCTTAACAAAATGAATGCTGACGGTAAATCTCTGCTTGATGAAGGAATAAATATTTTTGACGGAACTAATACTCAGCCTACAATAGAAGGCCCCAAATTATATAAAAGGAACGGTTATTACTATATCTTTGCTCCGGCCGGAGGCGTAACAGATGGCTGGCAAACTGTTCTTCGTTCAAAAAACATATACGGCCCTTATGATGAGAAAATTGTTTTGGAAAGAGGCGTAAGCGATGTTAACGGCCCCCATCAGGGAGGCTGGGTTGAAACCAGGTCGGGCGAATCCTGGTTTATTCATTTTCAGGATAAGGGAGCTTATGGAAGAATAACTCACCTTGAACCAATGAAATGGCTTAATGATTGGCCCATCATAGGCATAACCGGTTCAAAACCTGATTGTGGAGAGCCTTCATATATACATAAAAAACCTGATGTCGGTAAAAAGCCGCCAATTGTTACTCCTCAGACCAATGACGATTTTACGAGTTCAAAACTTGGTTTGCAATGGCAATGGGAAGCAAATTCAAAACCTGACTGGTATTCTTTAAAAGCTAAAAAAGGATATCTGCGGTTGTTCTGCCAGACTCAGGAAACCGATTCCATGCGCTTGTGGGAGATGCCATATCTTCTCGGACAAAAAATGCCGGCCGAATCTTTTACTGTTTCAACTAAAATAAAATTCACTGGTTATTCCGAAGGCGACAGATGCGGTTTTGGAATCATGGGGAAAGATTATTGCTTTTGCAGCCTTGTAAAAACTCCCGATAACCGATATTTTATACTGTTGACTCAATGCAAAGACGCCGATAAAGGCGGACATGAAATTACGACTGATACTATCCAGGCAAATTATAATGAAGTTTATTTTAGTATCATAGTAAAGCCCAATGCCAGGTGTCTTTTTAGATACAGCCTTGATAATGAACATTATTTTGTGTTAGGTAAAAGCTTTACTGCAAGCAAAGGCGTATGGATTGGCGCAAGGATTTCATTTTTTGCAACAAGCCGCCCCGGTTCAAAAAAGAATGGTTTTGCCGATATTGATTATATAAAATTCACTCAGAATAAAGAATAAATTGCGGTATATTTTATAATACTTTCGGTAACACAAAAATGTTTTCCGGTAATTTTATATTTATCCCTTTTTAGTTAAAGGGCATGTAAAATAAAATTCCGATCCTTTGCCTATTTTTGAATTGAAACTAATTTTACCGCCAAGCCTTTCTACCATTTCCTTACAAATAATAAGGCCCAAGCCCGAACCGCTTTCTCCTTCGGTTCCCTTTTCCTGATATTTTTCTTCTATCTTAAACAGCTTACTTGCAGCTTCTTCGCTCATACCAATTCCATTATCTTTTATTGAAAAGACAGCGGAACCATTTTCGCCATAACACAACAGATTAATGGCTCCATTTTGCGGAGTAAACTTAATTGCATTTGCCAAAAGGTTTCGGATAACAGTATTTAGCATATTATTATCCGCCCAGACAGAAATATTTTCCTGAATATTTATAAAGGTCTTTATTTTTTTCTTCTCTATGTTCTGTTCAAATAATTCCAACGCATTTATTATTATTTTTTCAGGTAATAAACTCTCGGGTTTGTATTCAATAACTTCCTGTTGAAGTTTAGCCCAATCAAGCAGATTATTTAACAACTTGAATAAAGTATCGGACGAATTATGAATTTTTGTCAGCATTTTGCTCATATCCGCTGTAGAAAGTTCATATAATTCAGAAAGCAAAACTTCTGTAAGTCCCAATATTCCAAGAAAAGGGCTTCGCAGGTCATGCGCTATTATTCCGAAGAATTTATTTTTTGTGGCATCCAGTTTAATTAATTCTCTTTCCTTGTTTTTTACATTTGTCACATCTCTAAGAATAGTAAGAACCGATTCAGGTTTTCCATCTTCTCCCCATATTACGGTCGATTTACCTGATACGTCAACAATACTTCCGCTTGATTGTTCCAATCTGAAGTCAGTATTTACAATACCTTTTTCCTCAATTTTGTTGAGTTGTTCTATCAAATATTCTTTATCTTCTTTATGTACATGTTTCAGGTTTTTTATATCTTCTTTTTCCGCATTATCAATTTCAAGCAGTTTATAAAAAGCCTTGTTGATAATTATAGGGTTATATTTGAAATCGGACAGAACAACCGCGTCATCTGCCGACTCAATCAATGTTCTGTACAAACGTTCTGATTTTCTTAATTTTTCTTCGGCTGTTTTTCTGTCAGTTATATCTCTTGCAATAATTACCATCCCTTTTCTTGATTTATCGGGATAATAAATTGGTTTTTTTATTACATCAAATACTTTAGAACTACCATCTTCTAGACAAAGTATTTCTTCATTTCTTAACATGGCTTCAGCTTTCCAGGCAATTTCGTCTTTCCTAAAAAAGTTCCTGAATATGTTGCTATGTGTTTCAGTTACTTGCTCGGCTAATTCATTATCCGTCTTCATATAGTAATCAATGTTTTTTAATCCCAGAGTTTTAAATATCTCGTCATTTGCTTTTAACCATCTGCCCTTTCCATCTTTAAAGCATATTATATCCGGGGCAGCATTAATAAGAGTATTTAAACGTTCTTCGCTTTCTTTTAATTTATTTTCTATAAGTATTTTTTCAGTAATATCAATAGCAAACCCCGCAATCAGTTTTGTTCCGTTCGCTTTCTTAACGGGAAACTTCACAATAGAATACTCGCGACCGTTCAGGGTCTCAGTAACTTCAACATTCTGTCCTTCATTCAACACTTTCTTATCATCGGCAATAATTCTTTTTGCTACATTTTGGGGTAGCAGTTCCTGCATTTTTTTACCTTCCAGTGTATCAACAGGCGCGTTAAGAATTTTTTTAAAATTCGAACTTAATAAAACAGTACGGCAATCCTTGTCTTTAAAAAACACCTGAATAGGCGTATATTTAAGTAAAAGTTGAAATAATTCTTCCTTATCCTTCAAAAGTCGGTTATTTACCAAAAGGTCATTTACCTGTTTTTCCAGCTCGGATATTTTTTTATTTGCAACAAGAATTTCGTTTTGCAACTCTTTTATATCGGCAGTTTCATTCATATTTCATTTCACCAAATTATTCAAATGGAAATAAATCAATATAAATAATAAATCCCCTTTAATTCAGATTTATCAATTTAACTTTTTACCCGACTTTAATCTTATAATTTTAATTTTAATAATCAATTATTATTTTTATTTTTATGGAATCCATGTGCATTTGGCTGTATAATTATTAATTATTCTGCCATTTTCTTTAAATTGGCAATAATCGTATTATTGTAATATATTTACCAGACGTGCTCTGAGTTTTTCTTTTCTTTAATTCATATTTCATCATATTAACGGAGAAAAAGCTTATGTGTAAATTTAGTGGAAAGAACTCGGGCTTATATTTGTTTTTTTTAGTTTTTGTTTTTAGTCCTTTTTTGTATCCTAATAATTTAGAAGGAAAAATAATGTCACATGATTCGCATCTTGCAATAGTTAAAGAAACCTTTGGTAAAACAAGCGATGGACGCCAGGCCGATGTTTATACTTTAACAAATAAAAACGGAATGATTGTAAAGATTACTAATTTTGGAGGTGCGGTTATTTCGCTTCAGGTTCCTGATAAAGACGGAGAAATTTCTGATGTTGTGCTTGGCTATGACGATGTAACTGGTTACGAAAAAGATAACAGCAGCATAGGTTTTTCAATAGGCCGTTATGCCAACAGAATTGGCAAAGCTAAATTCACTTTGGATGGAACCGAATACAAGTTATCTGCAAATGACGGGGTCAATACTCTTCATGGCGGTAAAATGGGTTTTAGTCATGTATTATGGCAGGCAAAAACTGAAGAGGATCAAAACAGCGTTTCACTTATTTTAACATATAACAGCAAAGATGGCGATCAGGGTTTCCCCGGTAATTTAACTGCCACTGTAAAATTCACTTTGGGCGAAAAAAACGAATTGCATATTGATTATTCCGCCATAACAGACAAAACTACAGTTGTTAACCTTACAAACCATTCATACTTTAATCTTGCCGGACCAGGTGATTGTGATGTGCTTTCTCACGAACTAATGATTAACGCTGATGCTTTTACTCCTATTGATAGCGAATTCATAGCTACCGGCGAAATAAGAAAAGTTGCCGGTACTCCTTTCGATTTTAGAAAACCGAAAGAAATTGGAAAAAACATAAACGAAAAAAATGAACAAATTATTTTTGGAAAAGGTTATGACCATAACTGGGTATTAAATAAACAAGGAAATGAAATGAGTCTTGCTGCCCGCGTATATGAACCTAAAAGCGGACGGGTTCTGGAAGTTTTGACCACTGAACCGGGAGTACAGTTTTATTCCGGCAATTTTCTGGACGGCACTGTTATTGGCAGAGACAAAAAGGTTTATAAACACCGTTTCGGGTTCTGTCTCGAAACTCAACATTTTCCTGATTCGCCTAACAAACCCGACTTCCCTTCTGTTGTATTAAAGAAAGGAGATATATACAAAACAAGCACTGTTTTCAAATTCTCTGTTGAAAAATAAATTTCCCCCAGTCATTCGGCATTACGTTATACTTATTATCATTATAAATATAAAGCAATTCAAAATAATGTTTATTTGCCGGTCTATATGTGTTAAATACTTGAATATCCTTAAACGAAGGATTGTAAGCACCTTTGGTCTGCATACCGCCAAGAAACAATTTCGGATAAGCGTATCTGCCGCCTACTACAATAGAAGCTTTATCCCAGCTCTTACCAATTGTTAAACCCGCATTCATAAAATCCACTCGTACTTTAGCATTATATCTTTTTATAGTATCTCTGGCATACTCAACATCAGGCGCGGATGACATTTGAATATTTTATTTTGTATTTATTTTTCTATAACATAACTCCCTTTTGTGTTTTATACGGACAGATAATTTTACATCTGCCCGTATAAGATTATTATCCCTTTATATTAAATACTTATTGAAGCTTTTATATTAAAAAACCGTGAAGACAAGAATTGCGGAACATACAGAACCCCTTTATAATCGGGAAAAACCATCATCATATCGTAACCCGAAACATTTCTTTTATCAAACACATTTAGTATTTCTGCCATTAATACCATATTAATTCCGTTTTCGTATTTATGACTATAAGAAAGCCCCATATCCACGCGTTCATAAAAAATAAACTCAACAGGTTTATCGAAGTTAACAGACATTACATTCTGCCCGGTAACAGGATCGGTTTTAATTTGTTTATCATAAAACAAAAAACCGCTACCCGCAAGAAATCTTAAGTGCGATTGAAATTCCGGATGTCTTGGTATTCTATCCTGTAAAAATATCTGGAATGTATGAGTCTGGTCATATAATCTTCGTTTATACTCATCATTTGTTCCGGCTTTTCTTTCTTTGGAATTTAAATAACTGTATCCAAGCCAGCTGTCAATCCCTTTTACAACTTCTCCCTTCACCATAAAATCAGCGCCATAAGCATAACCTTCGTTTACATTTCCGTCTCTGTAAATAATTTTCATATCGTCATAGTAAAACGGGAGCAGTTTTTTTAAATCTTTATAATACAACTGGGCATGAAATGAAACTTTGTTTTTTGCGTCATATTGCCATCCTAAAACGTAATGGGTGGCTTTTTGCGAAACCAGTTTCGAATAATCCATATTCTCGCCGTTAAACTCGTTAAAGAACGGCGGCTGATAGTAAACTCCACAATTAAAGCTTATTGTATTCTGAGAGTTGGGATAATAATAAATTCCTCCGCGGGGACTAAAAAGCTTCTCATTGGTATAATCATAAAATAAAAGTCTTGCTCCGGCTTCTATCGAAAAAAACGGAGAAAGCTTTATTATATCATTTGCATACACAAGTTTTGAATCCAGCTTTATATTCTGTGAATTTTGTTTAATCTGGGGTTCTTCTATTGTCGGCATTTTTCCATATTCCATATAGAAATCATCGCTAAAGGCATCCAGTTTTATAAACTTAATTTCGCTGCCAAATTCAATTGAATGATTTTCAGGTTCCCAGTTTGCCGCTATTTTTACAAGATTGCTTTTAAGTTCAAGTTTTTCGTTCGTTTTTTCCACTCTTGTTTTTATCGTATCCTTACTGTACGACCAGTCCTGCGCGTTAATGTAAAAGTATACATCGCTGCTAACATTTCCATCCTGAACTTCTTTGCTTTTGTAATAACTATATGAAGTGTTCAACGAAAGATTGGAGTTTATGAAATACTTATACTTAAAACCTAAAAGATTAGTATTTAACGAATAGTTTTTATAGCCATTATATATAAGCTGAATATTGCTGCCCCCGTAAGGTCCCTCTCCTCTATCTGAATTAAAACCGCCTACCCAGTCCTTAGGCAGAACATTATATTTGTTATCATTATATATATAAAGAACTTCAAAATAGTGTTTATCAGTGGGTTTATATGTTGAAAATATTTGTAAATCTTTAAACGAAGGATTATAATCCCCTTTAGTCTGTAAACCGCCAAGGAATAATTTTGGATAAGCGTATCTTGCGCCAATAACCACCGAAGCATTATCCCAACCCTTGCCCACGGTTACTCCGGCATCCATAAGATCTGCCCGCGCGGTAGCCGTATACTTATCCGCCGTATCTTTTGCATATTCAACATCAAGCGCCGAAGACATTTTATCTCCATACAAAGCCGAAAAAGCTCCGTTGGAAAACCGCAATGCGCCAACCATGTCAGGGTTTATTAACGATTGATTTTCTTCCACCCCTTCTCTTAATAACATTGGTCTGTAAATTTCGTAACCGTTTAGATATATAAGGTTTTCATCTGTGGAGCCCCCTCTTACGTTATATGAACTGGACAGCTCGTTGTTTGACGATACACCAGCCAGTATCTGAACGCTCCTTAAAACATCAGAATAAATATTCGGCATTTTATCCATATCTTTTGCTTTAAGCTGCTGCATTACAATTTCAGGATACTCTTTAGCCGCGGTTATTGTAACGCCGCTGCTCTCAAATGTAACAGGTTTGATCTGTACATTTAGCGTATCTGTTTTGTTGTTTTTTACATATATCTTCAGAGTGGTTTTTTCGAACGCGATGTGCCTGAAAGCTATGGAATAGTTTCCTTCCGGTAATGAAATACTAAAATACCCCGATTTATCTGTGAAATATGTTTTTTGCGCGGGAGAAACTAAAACGCCGCATCCTTCAATTCCCTCGCCATTGGTTTTGTTTGTAACCCTGCCTTTAAGAATTCCGTTTGCAAAAGTAGTATTTAATAATGATGTGAATATGAATAAAGAAATAAACACCAGACGCATTTATACACCGTATTGTAATTAAAAATAATGGTAATGCTTATTTCTATACTTTTTTCCCTGTTTTTTGATTTTAATATTATTGCAAATATTTCATTTTTTCAAGCTATAAAGAGAAAAGGGATAATTTTTTGACCGGTTTATTTAATCCCCGCAAGTAATAAAAACAAATTGATGGAACTAATTTTTTGCATGTATCAATTGCTGACTTGCTATTATTGTAATTTTTTACTTGACAATGAAACAAATTCTTAAGAATTTAGCAATCGTTAAAGTTACCGGTTAAGTGACCTGTATTTTTCCCACTCACTTGCTGATTATAGAAAATAAATCAAGGATAAGCCGTATGAAACTATTTTCGTTAGCAAAATTTATTGCGTTTATATCAATCCTTTATACTTTTCCCCTCTTCGCCCAGGGAACTGTTCAGGGAACAGTAAGAGATTCTATAACAGGAGATGCTCTTGTAGGAGCCAATGTAATAGTAGTTGGTACTTCTCTTGGAGCCTCAACGGATATTGAAGGAGATTACAAAATTCTCCTTGTTCCTACAGGCGCTCAAATAATTAAAATTTCTTATGTGGGCTATAAATCCAAAGAAATTCCGGTAACAATAAAACATAATGAAACTCTAAAATTAAACATTATTGTTACACCCGATATTATTAAAGGGAAAGAAATTATTGTCTATGGCCAGGCTGTTGGTCAAACAGCGGCTATTAACCAGCAAAGAGCTTCAAATACTATTGTCAATGTATTATCCGAAGAAAGAATTCAGGAACTGCCAGATGCAAACGCCGCAGAAGCCATTGGGCGACTTCCTGGCGTATCGCTCCAGCGTTCAGGCGGCGAAGCTAACAAAATTGTTATGCGCGGCATGAGCGATAAATTCTCTATGGTTACAGTTGATGGTATAAGAATGGCTCCTACTGATGCTGATTCACGCGGACTTGATTTAAGCACTATCAGTCAGGGCTCTCTTGCCGGTATTGAATTATACAAAGCTCTTACTCCCGATAAAGACGCGGACGCAATTGCGGGAAGCGTTAACCTTGTTACTAAAAAAGCCCCAAGTACGCGCCTTTTAAGGATTGACGCCAAAGGCGCTTATGCAAAACTTAACAACACCGCCGAACAATATGAGTTCTCGCTACGTTACGGAGAACGTTTTTTTGACGATTTTATGGGCGTGCAGGTTACAGGGAACCTTGAAAGACGCGATAGAAGTTATGAAAGCACTGCAATAGAATACCCGAATACAAGCAACGATCATTCACGCGATGCGAATATTTCCGATTTTACTTTACAATACAATAATGAAATAAGAAAACGCGGCGGAGCAAGCCTGTTGCTTGACTTCAACACCCCCGATGGCGGCAACATTAAAATAAACAATATATTTAACAGTACCGACAGAGACTATTATCTTGCAACAAGAAATTATCCTATTGGCGGCTCGGTTTATTATAACGCCCGCTCCGTTGAACAAAAAATAAGCACCTTCAACAGCTCTATACATGGCGATAATAACTTAATGGGTGTCAGCGTTAATTGGGGGATTTCCTTTGCTCAATCCATTGCGGATTATCCGTATGATTTCTTCCTCAACTTTCTGGAACCAAGCGATATTTCCGGCTCAGGCATGAAAGCAATACCACAAAGTCTGTATGACGGACCACCCGAATCTTTAATACCTTATGCTTACAATAACTTTAATAAAGCGTATTTGTACGAGGCATATTACAGAGGCGAACGGAATATTGATAAGGAACAAACCGTTTTTCTTAATCTATCAAAAAACTATACAATCGGCGATCAGATTTCCGGAGAGTTTAAACTCGGCAGTAAATACAGACACAAAAACAGAGAAAAGAACGCGAAGGAGTATATCTCCGCTTATGGAATGGATCCATACAGAACAATGCAGCTTGTTAATGGAGCCGTGGTTCCCAAAGATTACTCCGGCAGCAGATTTACAAACCCTTTATATTTGGATAACAACAAAGTGCTTGTAACTAATTTTCTCGATCCGAATCCTGTCAACAGAAGTATATATGGAAAATATGCGCTCTATCCTATTATCAACGAAGACGCTCTACGTCAGTGGTATAATATCAATAAAAACGGTGTAGACGCCAACGGACAAAATGCTGAATACCCACGCAACAGCGAGGTGGATGGCGACTATTATAATATTACCGAACGCGTCTCCGGCAGTTACATTATGAATACGTTAAACTGGGGCCAGAATGTTACATTTATTGCAGGTTTAAGAGCCGAAACCGAAGCCAACGATTACGCATCAAGGTATTCGCCATCTCCCTTAACCGGTTACCCGGCTCCTTCCGGTATTCTAAAAGATACTTCAGCAACACATTACGAAACAATATGGCTGCCTAATTTCAATTTATCCGTTAAACCAAACGAGGAAGTCAGTATTCGTGTAGCGGCCTATAAAGCTCTTGCAAGACCTGATTTCAACCAAAGAATAAATAAATTTATTGCAAAAAACAGCAGACCGCCAAGCAGCACTTCGGCTAACGCGGTTACATTATACATAGGCAATCCCGATCTTGCTTCCGCAAAAGCATGGAACTATGAAGTAAACACTTCTTATTTTAGCAATTATACGGGACTTGTATCAGTATCGGCGTTTTACAAAGAAATAACCGATATGTATCACATGTTGAATAACATTACCACTCAGGGTAACGATATTATCAGCGCTCTGCATATTAAAGGCTGGAAATCGCCATTCGGAATTAATTATTTCGATTTATCCTATCCGTATAATTCGGATAAACCTACTAAAGTATGGGGATTTGAATTTGAACATCAAATGAATTTCAGATTCCTTCCCAAAGGTTTGGACGGATTGGTATTAAACTACAATATTTCAATTGTCAGGTCAGAGACTTATTTACTTGTCTCCAAAACGGATACTATTTATAAACAAGAGCTGCCTCCCCCATTCCCCGCAACTCCTACATACGTAAACAGCCTTGTTGAGAAAAAACAAAAACTCGAAGGTCAGCCGGAGTTTTATGGTAATATTGCATTAGGCTATGATATTGGCAAGTTATCTGCAAGACTCTCATTATTCTTCCAGGGAGAATTTACAAATACATTTTCGGCAGACCAGACCGATGACGAAATACAAGGGAAATTCAGTCGTTTGGATTTAGCCTTAAAGTACGAAATAAATGATAATGCTTCTGTATTTTTTAACATAAACAACCTGACTAATACGGAAGAAAAGACATACAAACGCAGTAAATATGTGAATCGTGATTTGTTAAAATCGAGCCAAAAGTACGGTTTAACTTCCGATCTTGGCGTACGAGTCAGTTTTTAATTCGATTTCCGGAAAGCTTATTTAATAAAATAATAACAATTGTTTCAGGAGGTTAGAATGAATTTTAAGAAAGCCTTTTATTTTAGCGCTTTATTTCTCTTTTCATCATTTATCTGTTATGCTCAAAGCGGAGCACACGATTTAGTAATTGAACCCATTACAAGCTCTATTTTTTACCTTAACGATGTTATTGCCGGCGATACTCTTTCTACAGGAGCCCGAAAAGATTCTCTGAGAGAATATGTTCTTAAACGCGATGGATTGTATCTGGTCAACACTTTAATAAGAAATAACGGTTATAAACTTGTTATTAAAGCAGAGGCAGGTACCGGAGAAAAACCTATTGTTTATTTATATCCGTCTTCTTCAACCTTATTACCTCCCGGACAATTTGTAAATATGGCCGGAGATCTGACTCTTAAAAACCTTGCCATTAGCGGTTATTTTGAACCCGGTGATACTGCAAAACTTGGCGGCTTACAGGGCGGACTAATAAACACCGCTGCAATTGGCCTTAATATGATTATTGATAGTTGTATTCTAACCAATACCAACGGCAACCATGTTCGTACTGATAATGCTCCAAAGTTAGTAAAAATAACAAATACCATCTTCTCAAATATGGGTTACCTCGGCCGTTCGAACCTTGGCGCGGGAAAAGCAATTGACGTCAGAGGCGGTTCGGTTGATTCTTTGGTTGTTGTAAACAACACATTTGTTAATGCCCAGGATAGAATTATCAGGCATTACAGCAGCACGGCTCCTATAAAATTTTTAGTATTTGACCATAATACCATTGTAAACTCAATGTCGTATCATGGTATGCTTTCACTTGGCAAAGTTGGCAATAAAATTACAATTACAAACAACGCAATTGTTGACGGATTTGCTCTTGGTAATGATACCGACTATGTACGCCAGGTTGAGTTTTCAGATAGCGGAGAGAAAGACCCTTATGGCGGTAACAGAATGACATGGGTTATTTCAAGCCCCAACGATACGACAAAATGGGATGTAAGAAACAATTTTTATAATGTTACAACGGCAGGGCAAACATTTTATGATACCTACAAATCGGCTGGCGTAACGGGTGAAGGCTCGCCTCTTACATGGCATATCAGTAAAAAAGTTTCCGATTCAACAAGCGCTTTTAAAAAGACAACCGATATGACATTAAAAATGACCCCTAAACTTATGACGGCAATGATGAACTGGTACAGATTGCCCGCGGCTCAGGGCGGAGCCGGCAAATCGAAAGCAACTGGCAATTTTAAGATTAATTACGATTACGACAGAAGACTTATAAGTTATTATCAGGATACTCTTGATTGCTCATACCCTACTTCTTCCGCGGCATATACCGGAGCCGAATCATTCCCGGCAGGCGATTTAAACTGGTTCCCGGATAAAAAAGCTTTATGGATAAAAGCTACCGGAGTTGAAAATAGTTTTTCATCAGTTCCTTCCAAATTCGATTTGAGGCAGAATTATCCTAATCCTTTTAACCCTGCAACTACAATTTCGTATTCAGTATTAAAAGCTTCAAAAGTAAAATTAGAAGTATTTGATATTCTTGGCAGAAAAGTTGCCACTTTGGTAAATCAAAACCAAGTTGCCGGTTCTTATATAGTTAATTTTGACGCATCAAAACTGAGTTCAGGAGTTTATATTTATACTCTTGCTTCGCAAGGCCAGGTTTTAAGTAAAAAAATGATGTTAGTAAAGTAAAATATTCTTGCCTTCAAAGTCATAGCGGCTTTGAAGGCATTTTTTTGTTCTCTTTTTAATGGCAATTTTTGGTATTTCAGGTTAAATTATTTTTCAATAAAATAAAAAAAAACACTTTTTGCATATTTATGCATTTATTTTTATATATTTACTTGCATAAATAGGGTAAAATATATTATATTTATAATTATTATAATTTTTTATACTAACATTTTTATAAATTTAGTATATTGCAGTGTATTTATTAAGAGTAGTGGTGAGTTGTTATAAAATGACTATCGTGTTTTCTTTATAACAGCGGAATTATTTTGTCTTTTATGTGAATGTAAACGATTACTATGTTGTTATTTTAGTTTGATGAGCAGTTTTTAACAGATTTTATAATGCTTCTTGGCATTATTTCAACAAAGCCCTTCCAATCCCTTCGGGAATAGTAAAAAAACCTAAATACCAACCCCCATGATTCGTTAATCGTGGGGGTTGTTTTTTATAGTGTTGCATTATTCAACATGTTTATTTTGTTAAAATATTTTCTGATGAATTATTAAAGATTAAAACGGATATAAAGCTATGAAGAAAAAATATTTACTAATTATTTTATTTTCAATTACTCTTTATGGACAATTTTCTTTTCCATCAACTTTTTACCAAACGGATACTTCATTTTCCTTATATAGCGCCGCTGCTAAAGTAAACAAAGCTTATCCCGAAGCAAAAGCCGCTTATGAAGAATTAAATGACAGTGTCAGAATTAAAGAGAATATTGTTTATTGCGAAATTGGCGCTTCCCGGCTTATGCTTGACGCTTATATTCCATCTTATCCGGATACAACGCTATTCCCTGCCGTAATTCTTATTCACGGAGGAGGATGGCACTCCGGCAACAGGTTAATGGAAAAACCCATTGCCATATATCTTGCCAAAAGAGGCATTGCCTCTTTTACTGTTGATTACAGAATGGCACCGGAGTTTCCTTATCCAGCCGCGGTAATAGACTTAAAAACCGCGCTTAGATGGATTAAATCGACTTCTTCAGAGTATAGTGTTGATACCAACCATATTGCAGCGCTTGGTTGTTCTGCCGGTGCGGAACTTGCTACATTTATAGGAACAACCTGCGCTTTAGCCGATTTTAGTAATGACTTATACGTTAATCATACTAATACAATACAGGCAATAGTCAATATAGATGGAATTGTTGATTTCACTCATAATAATTCAACCAAATACGATTTAAACCCAAAGAAACCCTGCGCGGCAAATATCTGGCTGGGAGGTTCATTTAAAGATAAAGGTGAAAAATGGAAGGAAGCTTCCCCAATTCAATATGTTGATAAAAACACGCCGCCAATTGTTTTTATTAACAGCTGTCTTGAAGACTACCACGCCGGACGCGATGAATTTATTGCTAAGCTAAAAAATTACGACATTTATTACGAAGTTCACACAATAGAAAATACTCCGCATCCGTTCTGGTTATTTCATCCATGGTATGATAAAACATGCAATTATATTTACTCCTTTTTATATAAAGTGTTTAACTTAAAAAACAATTAGCTTTTTATATTAACAGTACTATTATTTTATTATTTCGGTTGCGGTTAATATTAGTTTTGTCTTTATTTGCTGTAAATATTTGTTATGCTTATAAGTATTTACAAGAGGAGTTATGAAGGTTCTTTTTATTGGCGGTACCGGCGTTATAAGCGCGGCATGTGCGGCCGAATGCCTGGATAAGGGTTACGAAGTCATTCTTTTAAATAGAGGAAATAAAAAAATAGATGAACTGCATGACGCAAGACATATTGTGGCAGATATATGGGACCCGGATTCCGCAGCCTCGCTTTTAAAACATGAGAAGTTCGATTCTGTAATTGACTGGATCGGATTTACTCCGGAAAGAGTACAAAAAGATTTTGAATTATTCAGAGATAAAACCGAACAGTATATTTATATAAGTTCCGCTTCCGCTTATCAAAAACCCCCTTCTCATATTCCCATTAAGGAAACAGAACCGCTGGATAACCCTTACTGGGAGTATTCACGTTTGAAAATTGCCTGCGAAAATAAATTAACCGAGCTTTATAATCTGCATAACTTTCCTTATACAATAGTTAGACCTTCGCATACCTATGACAAAACAAAAATACCTTTACAAGGCGGGTACACCACGCTAAACCGTATGTTAAAAGGTAAAAAGATCATAATCCATGGAGACGGCTCTTCTTTATGGACGCTTACGCACAGCAGAGATTTTGCAAAAGGCTTTATTGGACTTATTGGGAACAAACACTCAATAGGCGAAGCTTATCATATCACCTCCGATGAAGCAATGCCATGGAATCAGATATGCGCTTATCTGGCCGGAGCTCTTGGCGTTGAACCCAATATTGTTCACATTCCATCCGATTTTATTTCCAAATACGATTCCGCCTGGGGCGAAGGCCTGCTGGGAGATAAAATGCATAGTATGATTTTTGATAATTCAAAAATAAGATCTATCACCCCCTCTTTCAAAGCTGTTATCCCTTTTAAGGAAGGAGCCAAGGAAATAGCTTCTTATTATTTACAGGACAATGTAAACAAAACAATTGACATTGAGATTGATAAAAAAACTGATGAAATAATTACAGCTTATGAATCGGCGTTTTGTAAGTGGTGGGAAAAATAACCCTCCGCGATTCATTACGTGACTTATTAATTTTAAAAGTCTTTTTATTATTATGTAACTTTTTCCCATCCTGCAATGTTATATCTGTAAAACATGATACGTGTATGTACAAGACTATAACTATTTTATTAATGCTTGGTTTATTTGGTTGTTCACAAAAAGAACAAGGCAGTATTAATACAGATAAAACAGCAGAGGACGAAAAGAATATGGAAAAAGTCACTTTGGCGGCTGGTTGCTTTTGGTGCACCGAAGCAGCTTTTGAAAACCTAAACGGAGTAATAAAAGTAACATCCGGCTATGCCGGCGGCAATGTTGAAGACCCGACCTATGAACAGGTATGTACAGGAACAACAGGACATGTGGAAGCCGTACAAATTATTTTTGATCCAAAACTTACCAGTTTTTCCGAAATTCTTGATGTGTACTGGAAACAATTCGATCCTACCGATTCCGGCGGATCTTTCCATGACAGAGGGTCTCAATATGAGTCCGTTATATTTTATAATAACAATACCCAAAAACAGGTAGCGGAGAAATCCAAAGAGCTGCTTGAGAAGTCCGGAATATTTAATAAACCTATTGCCACCCGTATTGAACCATTTAAGAATTTCTACCCTGCGGAAGAATATCATCAAAAATACTCGATAAAAAATCCCGCCAGATATAATAATTACAAACATGGCTCCGGAAGATACGATTTTATTATAGGACTATGGGGCGATGAAAATGTAGCCAAATATAAAAAATTAAGCGAAAAAGAACTAAAAAAAAAACTAAACGACTTGCAATTTGATGTTACACAGAGCTGCGGCACAGAGCGCGCTTTTAACAACGAGTACTGGAACAACAAGGAAGAAGGGATATATGTAGATGTTGTAAGCGGAGAGCCTTTGTTTAGTTCAAAAGATAAATACGATTCCGGTTCCGGCTGGCCAAGCTTTACAAAACCAATAGACACCAGATATATAATGAAAGATAAAGATACCTCTTTGAACATGGTGCGCGTAGAAGTAAAAAGCAGATACGGAGAATCTCATTTGGGACATGTTTTTGATGATGGCCCGGCTCCTACAAATTTACGTTACTGTATAAATTCGGCGTCTTTAACTTTTATTCCTAAAAGCCAAATGCAGCAAAAAGGTTATGGTTACCTTCTGTGGCTATTCAAATAAACCGGTTGAAACTGTTTTACTCGTTCATCCAGCCCAAGACTTCAAAAAGTTTAAATAATAAGCTTAAGACAATGGATAGAACAGTAGCAAGCGCCATGCCCGAAAGCTGAACGCTTCCTATATTTATATGAGCTCCGCAAAGACCTATAATAAAAACAAAAGCGGTTAAAATCAGATTCTTAGGTTTACCATAATCTACTTTTTCCTCTACAAGCATTCTTATACCCGAAGCCGCAATAACGCCAAAAAGCATTAACGAAACTCCCCCCATTACAGCGGAAGGAATTGTTTGAATAATTGCGGCAAGCTTTCCAATAAAGGAAATCACTATTGATATGACGGCAGCTCCGCCAATAACCCAAACGCTGTAAACCCTTGTAAGAGCAAGCACGCCAATATTCTCTCCATAAGTAGTAGTTGGAACCGAACCGCATAAACCGGAGACGACAGTGGAAACCCCATCCCCCATTAACGAACGGTGCAACCCGGGATCTTTGGCCAAATCTTTATCAACAATGTTGCCTGTTACAATTAAGTGCCCTATGTGTTCCGCAATTACAACCAAAGAGGCCGGAACCACAATTATTATCGCGGAGAAATTAAATACAGGAATGTAAAATGTAGGTAATGCAAACCACGGAGCGTTATAAACAACATCAAAATTAACAAGACCGAAAAATACAGCAATTACATAACCAACCACTACACCGGTCAAAATCGGTATAATTCTCATAAAACCTTTAAAAAGTACCGAGCCCAGCACAACAATTGATAATGTGGCAATTGAAACAGTAATTGTTCTTGTATCGAGAGGCATATTGTTTTTTGAAATTAAACCGGCCATATTTGCCGCAACCGGAGCCAGCTCAAGCCCGATAATTGCAACAATAGCGCCCATGGCCGCCGGGGGGAAAACAACATGTATCCATTCCGTACCCGCCACTTTAAATATCAGGGCCACTGTGATAAAAATTAATCCCGATACAATAAATCCGCCAAGAGCGGATTGATAATTGTAACTTCCTATAACTAAAAATACCGGCGAGAGAAACGCGAAACTTGAACCGAGAAAAGCGGGTATTTTACCCTTTGTAATAAAAATATATAATAGCGTTCCTATGCCATTCATTAAAAGAACCGTAGCGGGATTTATTTTAAAAAGCACAGGTACCAACACCGAAGCCCCAAACATAGCGAACAGGTGCTGGAGGCTAAGCGGTATGCTTTCTGCCAATGTAGGACGTTCGTTTACTCCAATAATTTTTTTTGTCATCAGTATTCCGGAAATATTAAGTTATCCCTCCCCTTTTGTATAATCATATATAAAAAGGAATATGGTTTTATTATACAAAATTACCTGATAAATAAAACTGAAACAACTTATTTTTGAGATAAAAACAACTCAAGTATGGCAAAAGCATCAATAATTACCATCATAAACGAGATTTCGTTTGTCTTGCGCATAACAAGTTTAATAAAGGTCCAGCTTAAAAAACTCCATATAATACCCTGAGTAATGGAATTTGTAAAAGGAATAATTACCAAGGCTAAAAATGCCGGTATGGCATCGTCATAGTTCGACCAGTTTATTTTCAGTACAGGTTTCATCATAAAGACGCCAACCAATATCAAAGCCGGAGCCGTGGCAATGGAAGGCACAATTGATAATAAAGGTGAAATAAACATAAAAGGCAAAAACAATATACCCGTTACAACAGCCGTCATACCTGTTCTTCCTCCCTCTTCAACGCCGGTTGCGGATTCAAGATATGCGGTACCCGCGCTTGTGCCAAGTATCCCCGCGAACGCGGTAGCCAAAGCGTCTACAACAAGAGATTCTTTTACATTGAGCGGCTCGCCGTCAGCATCCACCAGATCAGCGGCTTCGGCAACGCCTACAAAAGTAGAAAGACTGTCAAACATATCGGTAAACAGGCAGGCAAAAATAACAGGCCAGATAGCGTAATTAAGCGAACCGATAAAATCCAATTTAAACAGTAAACTGAAATCCGGAGCGCTGAATAAGCCATGCCATGTTACAAGCGTAGGAATTCCGAAATTTATGGCTGAAGCATTTCCATATAATCTTCCAATAGGAATGGAAAGAAGTGTTGTAAGCGCTATTCCAATAATAATTGCGCCTTTTACTTTTTTAACCAATAAAATAATCATTATAAGCATACCGGCCAGAAACGTAACCGTAACAGCATCCATTTTGCCAATTGAGATAAGAGTATCGGGATTTGCCACAATAAACTTTGCGTTCATAAAACCTATAAACGCTATGAACAAGCCCATACCCGAAGCAACGGCATACCTTATCTGATGCGGAATGGCCTTTACTATATATGTACGTACATTAAAAACCGAAAGCAATAAAAAGATAACTCCGGCCCAGAATACGGAACCGAGAGCGGTCTCCCATTTAACTCCCATGCCAATTACAACCGTATAGGCAAAAAAGGCGTTAAGTCCCATTCCTGGCGCAACAAGTATTGGGTTTTTAGCATACAAACCCATCATGATAGTACAAAATGCCGAAAGGACTACTGTGGCTGTAAGTACAGCGTTGAATGGCATACCAGCTTTGCATACTATGGCCGGGTTGACAACAATTATATACATTGCGGCAAGAAAAGTGGTAAATCCGGCAAGAATTTCAGTTCTCAGATCCGTTTTGTTTTCCCTGAAATTAAAATATCCGCTTAAAAGCGATTCTTGTTTTTCCATAATTCCACGTTTATAGAGTTGTTCTGTGAATCTTTATTAAATATTTACAATAATCGATATAAAATATTAAAATAAACAGAAATAAACCTGAAAAAATATTAAAAAAAGCCATATACACAAATGCCAGCCCGTAAATAAACAACGCGGAAAATAAAAGTAAACCAGTATTGATATAAACGGAGAGGAATAACGCTTTTATTCTAATTGAGGAAATTTCATCGTTTTCATTTTTCATTTTTGAAAACGCCACTAAAAACAGGCCGGAAAGCAATATTGTAATTGTCAGTTCTTCGGAAATATTATTTTCGATGATGGAAAAATACCTGGTATCAAAATATCTTGACCACACCGCGAATACGTTCACATCAAGCAGACTATATTTTAAGCCAATAAAAAGGAAAAGGACAGAGCAAATGAGGCCGGCTGCTAATAGTAACCAGCCCAAATATTTGAATTTATATGGAAGCAAAAAACCACTACCGGGTTTTATAATATTGTTCATATAATAAATGCGGTTTTTTAAGTAATATAATGCCCGATATTAATGCTTAATACAGAGAATACATATAGGCGCTGGCTGTACTGCCGTCATCGGCAACAAACGTTATATTTACAATACCGTATTTATGGTTAACCCTGTAAATTATTTTCTTTATTCCAGCCATTCTGCTGTCTGTCTGCTCAACAGTCATTGTTTTAATTTTATAAAATCCGTAATCATAATCATCCTGCTCCGATTTTGCAGTGACAGTTCGCGTATATGTATTACCGCCCAAAGTAATGGAATACTTGGCGCCGACATTATCGGCATACTTCACAAGAGTATGAGGTTTATCTTCCAGAAAATAGGTTTGAATTCCTTCCGTAGTAATTTTGGCTTTGAATTGCGTGGAAATTTTTCCTGTAGAATCTTTTACAGTGGACGGAATCCAATTGTTTATAGCGGCAAGCGCCGGATCTTTTGAAAGATCGGCTGTAATTTTTACAGTAGCCACTCCGTTTTCGTTTTTTAATACCTGCATCGAGGAGCCAATATCAACATATTTACTGCCAACGCTAACACTCCCGAAAGAGCCGGTATTTCCCGCCTGTCCCATCGCAACATTAGTATCGCCGCTAAGCGAGTTGGGATCATTGCTTTCATCATCATTGTTTACTTTGCAGGAAGAAATAACTAACGGGATAAGCATAACTAAAAAGATACCGGATAATCTTTTCATCAAACCCTCCATTATATATTGCTGATATTTAGACACACAATCGGAAGTACCGTAGTAGGGAAAATAAGAAGAACTGACATCTAAAGTCAAGCGCTTTTAATTTTTTCAATTTAAAATAAATAAACGAAAGACAGAACGCCCACCTTTCGTTTACTCCATTATACTTCCCCCAAAAATCTTATTTTTCGTTACAGCCCGGTTTTATTACAAGATATTTCAATTCGGTTTTTCCGGTATTTTTTATTCCTACCGGAACATTTGCAGGATAGAACAAGCAGGTAAAAGCGGCCACATGTCTTGTTTCCCCATTCAAATAAAACTCGCCTTCTCCTTCAAGCACAAAAATAAATTCGTCAACCGGATTTGGTTTTGGCGGATGCATTTGTAAACCGGGTTCAACAACACTCATTTTTACCGTGTTGCCATTATTAAAATACTGATCTACAAACCAATACTGATAACCGGCTGCCACCTTCTGGGCTTTATCAATGTTAAAACTCCTGACGCAGCTATCAATTGAGTACTTAAGAGTATCCTTTATGCCGGTATTTTTGCTCTGCGAAAAGATTGTAAAAGGTAAAATTACAACCAGAATGACCGTTAAATATTTTTTATTCATTTCTCTTTTCCTTTATTAATCAGGGCCTTTATAAATAAAAGCCCTGACTACTTCTTAGCGCAACATGTTATAATAATTAAACTATTTTGTAAACGCACATAATCATGATAATTATCGTTTACTTTATCGTTTACTTAAAATTAGGAACTTTCAACCATATTGTCAAGCGTAACACAAAATATGACATTATTTTAAGTTCTTAATATTCGCGTTATTTATATTTAATGATAACAATTAATTAACCGCGGTCTTATTGATACACAGCCTGCCCCTGACTAATTTTACATAGCTAAAAATAATTATAAAATAATGCAATACTAATTATTAAAGGTGTTAGCAATGAAGATCAAATTTAAGGAACAACTTTTTGAAAAAGAAAAACAATACCTTGTTCTTCACGAAAATGGCCGTATTTACAGAGTATTAAAAGTTACCGAAGATGATGAGAAAAACTCCACCAGATTTTATCTGTTTGGAGGGCAGGAAATTGATCATCCTTCCGAAAAAATTGCAATGCGCGAAGAGAGTAATTTTGTTAAGTTTTTTATTGAAGCCGGTTATTAGTATTAAATAACCATACGCTTCATAGCAGAATTTATATTTAAACCGGAGTTTCATATTCCTGAAAGGATTATTTTCTTTAAAAGCAAAAAGGCGGTATAAAACCGCCAGTCAGCCATTTCTTATTCACTGTACGCAAACTAAAATATTCCGAATTGAAAAGCCAGTCCCGCAGAAAAGCCACTTAAGTCCGAATCCTTAATTCCAACTATATCTGTACCGTTAACATATCTGTAACTTGCATTAACTCCAAGTTTGAAAAAACTAGCCACATTAAATTCAACCGAAACACCTGGCTCTAACACAAAAAACGCAACAGCGCTTGTATGGTCATTATCGCGCTCACTAAAATTCAAGGAATTTTCAACCGGATAATCGGCAGTGCTTTTTGATCTGTAAGCCACACCGCCAGCGCCTACAAGAACCGAAAACGAAGTATGCACCATATTATTCGGTTCAATAAAATACTGTACATAAGCTCCGCCATAGCCGAAAGTAATCTGTGGACGCCACAAGTAATTATAATAATCGGCCGCGTCCCACGAAGCGCTTATATCGTTTACAAGTCCGTAACCGCCAATGCCAAGCAGCAATTGGTGATTAATAAGCCATCCGCCATGAGCTCCTACAAGCACACCAAAATCCTCATTTATCTGAGTGAACTTAACATCTCCCGAACCTATCACTCCGCTCTCAATTCCACCATCCAGCATTGTCTGCCTTTGAGCAAAACCAATGGTTGATATTAAAACAAATATTAACAATAATTTTTTCATAATAAACTGTATTTTTTATTTCTTGAAGCAAAGATAATAATAATTCCATTTTTATTATGCTATTTATATACAAATGGTCTTATTAATATACTAACGGCAAAATCCAAGAAATATTTTAACAATTAAGCTATATATTCTTTTCAATTCATTATTGTTAAAAAACTAAAACTATTTAATAATTCCCATCGCTTTTTTAAGTTTAACGGCGGTTACCTGGTAATCGTACAAGGCTTGGATATAAGAGACCTGCGCGTTCAACATTGTAACGCGCGCGTCCGTAATTTCAATAGGACTGCCTACCTCCTGCTGATATCTTGCTTCGGCTATATTCAAAGTTTCTTTCGATTGTTCCACAAGCAATTTTGTAGCTTCAATTTTGGAACTGGCAAGATTCAAACTGTAGTACTGTTGTTGAACATCAAGCAAAACAGATTGGTCAACATACTCGTATTGCGCTTCGGAGTTCTTCAAATTAGCTTTTGCCTGGTCTGTCTGAGCCTCCAGCCCGAACCCGGCAAAAAGCGGCAGAGAAAAAGTAACGCCCAGATTCCAAGAATCGAGAAATGATTTTTTTATGTCAAAAGTTTTCCAGTTATACCCGCCTGTCATGTTAATTGAAGGAAGATTTGCCATCCAGGCTGAACTGACAAACGCTTTGTTAGCCTCAATTTTATATTTGGCGCTTATAAGCTCTGGTCTGTTTTCCCTTGCAATTTCAAGCGACTTTTCCAACGGGATGGAATCCTGAATTACTTCAAGGTTATCTTTTAAGCAAAAATCCGGCTCGAGTTTAATATTCAATACGTTTTCCAGCTGGAGTTTATTTACAACAACAGTATTCTCTGCATTGATTAAGGTAACCTTTGCATTTGCCACATCAGTTTTAGCTTTCATAACGTCAAACTGTGGCTTTTTACCAGCAGCAAAAAACTTTTCCGCCTGATCGAGGTGTTCCAAAGCCTGTGTTAGTGTTTCTTTGTTCGCCTCTTTTAAACGAACAGCCGATAAATAGTTAAAATAAGCCGCATAAGTATTTATGATTATCGTTTGTTTCGCGGTCAGCAAATCCTGCGCGGAAGATTTCTGAAGTTCGGAAGTCCCGGATATTTTAGAATAAGTTTTACCAAAATCATAAATCAGCTGGTTTGCTTGAAAACCATAAGTATAGTTGCTGTAATTAGCTTCCCTTGAAGTTGGCCCCTGGAAAAAATTTCCGCCGTTTCGCGTCCAACCCGAGTTAAATGAAAGCTGCGGATAAAGAGTTGATCTGTTGTTTACAAGATTTGCATCAGCAAGATCAAGATTGCTTTCTGCAATCTTGATCTGCGGATTATTACGTAAAGCAATTTCTATGCATTTATCAATATTCAACGTATCCGATTTTGCAAAAATCAAACCCGGAAAAAATAATATAAAAACAATTTTTATTCTATTAAACATTTTCAAGTTCTTCATGTTCTATTTTAGGTTTATTTTTAGATTTCTCTTCAAATATGGTATAAAGAGTCGGTATAAATAAAAGCGTCAGTATTGTCGAAACCGTCAAACCGCCAATAACAGCGATAGCCAAAGGAGCCTGAGATTTTTCGCCGCCAAGACCAAGCGCCATAGGTATTAAGCCAAGCACTGTAGCCAAAGTAGTCATTAAAATAGGTCTTAATCTTGTTCGGCCGCCTTTAATTACAGCTTCGTGTAAATCTACGCCGGTTCTGCGTAATTTATTGGTATAATCCACCAGCAGAATACCGTTTGAAACCACAATACCAATCATCACAATTACTCCTTCAAACGAAGTAACCGAGAGCGTGGTATCTGTAAGGAACAAAGCCCATACAACGCCAATCATACCAAGCGGAACGGTAAACATGATAATAAACGGATCGAACAATGATTGGAACTGCGAAGCCATAACCATGTAAACCAATACTACCGCAAGCATAAGAGCCAGGCTTAAATCGCTGAAGGTCTTATTTTGTTGTTCAATATTACCGCTCATTACTACCGAAAATCCGGAAGGTATTTGAACATTATTTAGCTTATCCTGAATTTCCTTAGATACGCTGCCAAGGTCTCTGCCGTAAACGTTTCCGGTAACTTCACAAATTCTTTCCTGATACTTTCTATCAATTTGTATTGGAGCTTTCTTTAACTGAACATCTACAATGTTGCCAAGTTTTATCAATTCGCCCTTGTCATTCATAACGCTAAGGTTTTTAATATCCTCAACTTTATTTCTGTAATCTTCCGAAAGTCTTACAAGAATATTGTATTGGTTACCAGTCGCCGGGTCTGTAAAAATAGAAGCCACACTACCAGATATTGCAGTAGTTATGGTGTTCGATATTTGTTGAACGCTTACGCCCAGCGCTCCGGCTTTTTCTCTGTTTATTCCAATTCTTAATTCAGGAAGATTCAATTCCCTTGTAATCTGTACATCTGTAGCGCCGGGAGTTGATTTTACAAGTTCCTGTATTTGATTAGCCAGCTTATCCGATTTTTCAAAATCCTGTCCGCTTATAACAACATCAATAGGCGCCGAAGAACCGTAATTCAAAAGAAACTTCAGGAAGCCGCCCGAATTCAGATAAATTCTTGCCCCCGATAAATTTGCCATTTTGGGACGAAGAGCCTTAAGTATATCAAAAACAGTTCTGTCTCTTTCATCCGGCGGCTTAAGGGCAACCGTAATATTTGCGGCATGGCTGCCGGAATTTCCGCCAAACGATGTTCCGCTTTTAGCAGAAGGAACTCCCATATCTGAAGTGATTGTTTTAGCTTCCGGAACATTTTTACGGATAAGGTTCTCAATTCTGATTATGAATTTTTGTGTTTCTTCAATTCTTGTCCCCACAGGAAGTTTTACAGAAACCGAGAATTGACTTTCGTCCGTCTCAGGGAAAAACTCCGTACCTACAAACTTGAATAATAAAAACGAGAGGACAGCAAAACCAAAAACGCTTAATACTACTGTTTTTTTATGAGAGAGAGCCTTGCTTAAAATATTCTGGTAAGTATTATCAACTTTATCAAGCAGATTCTTGAAATAGTTTTGTAATCTGTGAGACGTCTTATTAGAGTTCTCTTCAATTTCCCGCTCTCCGGAAAGGTAATTGAAACACATTAACGGAGTAACGGTTCTTGAAACAAAGAAAGAAGAAAACAACGCCACGGTAATTGTAATAACCAAAGGCAAAAACAACAACTTTGCAACGCCGGATAAGAATACTACGGGTAAAAACACAATTACAGTGGTAAGAGTTGAAATAAATATAGGCGAAGCAACTTCCGAAGCCGCGTCTAAAGTTGCAAGCATCTTGCTCTTTCCATCCCGCTTCATAGCTCCGTAATGCCTCGATATTGCTTCAAGTTCAACAATTGAGTCATCCACAAGCCGCCCAATGCCAAGCGCCAGCCCTCCGAATGTCATAATGTTAAGCGAAGTACCGCTGAACCGGAAGAAAATAAACGTAACGAAAATTGAAAGAGGTATTGCAAGAAAAATAATCATCGCGCTTTTAGCGTTACGTAAAAATATCAATATAACCAAGGTGGCAAGCAAAGCTCCCAGAATAGCTTCCTGATACAAACCGCTCATCGATTGGCGAATATAAAGACTTTGGTCCGTTCCCAACGAAGCTTTAACCGAAGGAGGAACATCGCGTAATTGAGTCAGGGCTTTTATTACCGCGTCAACAACCTGCACAGTATTTGCGCCGGAAGTTTTTTGAACGCGGATAATGACGCCTTCCTTACCATTATTTCGTATTACTTCGGTTTGCTCAACATAAGAATCTTCAACGTATGCAATGTCTTTAATTCGTATCGGCACTCCGTTCTGTACTTTAACAACCATGTTGCCCATTGGTTCCACCACGTTGAACTGGCTTTCGGTTCTTAAAGAATAATCGAATACGCCCGACTTCAAATCTCCCGAAGGCACAATCAAGTTGGATGAAGCGACCGCCTGCGAAACCTGCTGAAGTGAAATGTTCAAAGCGTCAATTCTGTTTCTATCCACTTTAACATGAATTTCTCTTATTCTGCCGCCGACAACCTGGGCAAAAGCAACGCCCGGAAGGTGTTCAAGCTGTGGTTCAATTACATTATACGCCAGGTCATAAAGCGCCCTTTGATCCAGATCTCCATTTAACGCAATTGTACAAACAGGCATGTTGGTAATATCGAATCTTAAAACCAACGGCTGCGATGCGGTAGTTGGAAGCATATTAAGAACACGGTTCACTTTTTGAATAACATCAATCAGCCCAACATCAGTGCTGGCATCCCAGTTAAAATTAACTCTCACCTGAGATACGCCTTCACGAGTGGAAGACTGAACATAGTTTACGTTATTTGTAGAACTGACGGCTCTTTCAAGAGGAACTGTCACAGTTTGCTCCATATCAGAAGGGCCCGCTCCGGTATTATAAGTCAATACGCTCACCACAGGTATCTGTATATTCGGCAACATATCTATTGGCAATTGGGATAATGATACAAACCCTAAAACAAATACGGCAATTGCAACCATAAAAGTAGTAATAGGGTATTTTAGTGCAAGTCTAGTTAACCACATATATTTATTTCGCCAGTTTAACTTTCATTTTATCTTTAACTAATGTTTGTCCGACAAAAACAATTTTGTCTTCTTTCGTAACTCCTGATATTATTTCCAGTTTTTCATCCATCGCTATACCGGTCTTAACATATTTTTTTGATACAGTGGTATCGTTATTAATCGTAAATACGTAACTTCCTTTGTCATCCGTTTGTACAACCTGATTTGGAACCATTAAAGCGTTTACCTTTTTATCGGTAATTAAGGCTATTGTAGCAAACATACCAGGTTTTAATGCTCCATCGGGATTTGTAATTTCTATTTCAATAGGCATTGTACGGGTAGACAAATCTATTGCCTGGCTGATTTTACTTATACGGCCCTTAAATTTTCGCTGTGGAACCGCATCCGCCGTAATCATAATATCCTTAACTTCGCATAAAAAAGGAACCGATCTTTCCGGCATGTTAACATCAATTTTCAGTTTGTCTGTCTTCATAAGAGTAAACAAAACCGAACCCTGCGCGGAAGTGGAAGCGGTTACGTATGTACCCTGGTCATAAGTTCTTTTGGTGATTGTTCCAGCAAAAGGAGCTGTAACCTTACAATAGTTTAGTTGTGTGACGGCATTGTTGTATGCTGCTTCCGCGGCCTGTTTTTGAGCCACAGCCACATCTAAAGAAGCTTTGGCGTTATCCAGATCCTGTTGAGAAACCATTTTTTGTTCAACTAATTTTTTGTTTCTGTCATAGTTGAGTTTAGCGTTTTTCAGATTAGCATCGGCCTGCATTAAATTTGCCTTCGCCTGCCTTGCCGACTGGCTGTATATGGTAGTATCAATTATTGCAAGAATTTTGTTCTTTGCAACTTTACTGCCTATATCAACATAGAGCTTCTCTATATTTCCGTTAACTTTGGAGTAAATATTCGCTTGCTGGTCAGGAAGAATATCACCGGTAAGCATCTCTGTTTTCAACATTTCCCCTTCAATTAAAGCTCCCGCAACTACCGCCGGTTTAGGCAACGGTCGTTTTGAGGAATCTTCACTTTTTAACTTTATTACTATTATTATTATCAGGATTATCAATATCCCCGTAATTACAGACAATGTTTTTTTTGAAATCTTCATTTTTGCCTTGTTGTAGAACTTTGTTTATTTATTTCCATCAATTTTATCTTATATCGCTTAAATACCAACAGTATTGCGCGTTTTATTGCCGAAAAAGAATGATTGTTTTGTTAAAACCCGTTTTTTAAACGGTTAGTTTCTTTCTCCCCGTACTGCTTATAACACAGTAATTCCTTTTCATATCGCGAGAATGAAACAATTAAGATATATTTCTACTTAAAATAATTCCTTATCTTCTGAATTTTAGACATCGTTTAATAAAAATAGGTTTAAATACATATTCAGAAAAAGATGTCTTTTAAAATCACACGCGCTTTATTTGGTTTTCCCCCAAATCTTCATTAGCGCGTAACTATTCACATATTATTTTTTTTTAGTTATATTAAATTTATCACAATTTTATTAAACAAAAAAAGGCATAAGATGAAGAATAGATTAATTAATTTAGTTTTTTTGTCATTTCTTCTTTCTTTGAACTCTCTTGCGCAGGTTTCACACGGGACAGTTGCCGAAGGGTTGAAAATTGACAGCAAAATACTTGGTAAGGAAGTGCGCTATACTATTTACTTACCATACGATTACAATACTTCATCCAGGTATTACCCGGTGGTTTACCTGTTACACGGTATGGGAGACGACGACATGGGATGGATTCAGTTTGGGGAGGCAAACAGCATTGCTGACGAGGCCATTGCCAACAGGACTATTCCGCCTATGATTCTTGTTATGCCGGACGGCGGATTAAGCTGGTACATAAACAACTATAACAATTCCGTTAAATACGAAGATTTCTTCATCAAAGAATTTATCCCTTATATAGAGTCCAAGTACAGAATATTAACCGAAAAACGGTTCAGAGGAATTGCGGGTTTATCTATGGGTGGTTTTGGTTCACTTGTTTACGCGTTAAAGCATCCGGAACTTTTTACAGCTTGCGCTCCCTTAAGCGCTGCTGTTTTTACTGATGATGAAATAATAAACCAAAGTGAGAAACGGTGGAGCAATGTAGGGGCGTCTCTTTTTGGACCAGGCCTTGCGGGCAAAGAACGTTTAACAGAACATTACAGAGCCAATAATCCTTTGGATATTATAAAAAAAGCAAATTCAGAACAGCTTAAAAGCGTACGTTTTTATATAGATTGCGGAGACGATGATTTTCTTTACCGCGGAAACTCCGAGCTTCATGTTTTATTAAGAAACCTTGAAATACCCCATGAATACAGGGTAAGAGATGGCGGACATCAGTGGACTTACTGGAGAAGCGCTCTTCCGGAGGTGTTAAAATTCATTGGAGTATCTTTTCATCAGCAATAAGTTTTTTACAACACTCCCGGCTCGCGATGAGCCGGGCATGTTGCTATATCATTTTATTCAGAAGTAATATAGGGTTGTTAGGAGGGAAACTCGGAATGGCCGGCGGATTTGGGGCAAGCCAAATCCTGATCATCAAAACAATGCTGCATATCCCCAATAATTGAATTAACCAGACCACCATTCTTTTATTGCAAACATTAAAATAATATCCGGGCGCTTACTCCGGATTTTTATTATTATTTCCGGTTAATGAATGCGAACAACGAATGTTTGAAAAAACGAAATGTCTATCACGTATATATAAACACTTCTTTCAAGCCCCGTACTCCCCCGGTTACTCTTGCAGAACTTAAGAGACCGAAAATATACGAGAAGGAACATATTTAAGCTGCATTGTTCCAATTAACCATACCGGCCATATCATAAAATTAATTCTCTTTTTAACATGTTTATTTAGTTAACAAGAAGAATATTTCATTTATAATATCAAACAAAATTGTTAAGAACAAATTTCTTAAGATGTAAGCTAACTACATAATTCATAGGATAAACCGAACACATCTTAATTAAATCCGAATTACGAGAACAGCAGGCCATAGGGTTAATGTGATACTGTAATAGAGGGCGTGGTTATTACAGATTCTTGTCGCCTGCTGCTCACAAAATAATTAAGAACTAATTCTCACGGATAGCCTTCTCCCCGTAGTCTTCTTCATGAGAATTGTATTTATACAATATGGAATCGATCTTTCGACTGAAAACAGTATGATCAATTGCGGCAGCTTCACCTTGTCCCCGAGTAATTTCCGCTGCCGCTTTAATTGCAGTATTATTGTTCTCCCCTCTATTCTGCACACTTGTTTTTTCAGTCACGGTTCTTACCTTGTTTAACATGGCCGGAATATTAACTTCAATAATATTCGACGGACGACTCTCCCCTGCCGGTGTTACGGCTGTTACATAGTAAGTGTACTCGTGTCCTATTGTTATATAGTTAGCTACATATTTTTTATCATGAATAGTATAAACCTTTCTAAAACCGCCGCCGTCTTTTATCTCCCCGTTTTTAACATAAATGTTAAATTTTACTGGCGGCGTGTTTTGGTTATATTTCCATGATAACAAAACCGAAGACCAAGATCCCTCCCCAAACACTACTGCCTTAAGCTCCCGTGGCTCTTCTATTTCGCTCGCGCGAAACATTAATAAAGAGCTCATGTGCTTCAGGTTCATCAGTAAAGGTATCTTTTTCATTTTTAGATCTTCCTTTTGTTTTCTTGTTTATAGTATAGCCAATTTTGTGCCAAAACGGTTTTTATTAATCATTCCAAAGCTCTTTGGCTGAAATGTTTGTTCTAAATAGGACATATTATTGAATACACGTTATAAACCGTTGTTTTTTCATCTTTTCGCGTTCTTTTTGGAATTATTATGTCTGTTGAGATATAATACCGGGGAATAAAGGCAAATGATTTAAAAGCATTTCTGAATTGAAATGTATTTTTGCAGATACAAGTGCGAATATTTTTCGCACCACGCAATTTATGCGTACTTTTTAGAAGGAAAACTTAACTGTAAAACCCCATATATTGCTGTTAGGTAAAGCCTCGTTTTGCTTTATATTCAAACCCAGTTTTACCTTCTCATCCGGTTCCCATAAAAACAAATCTGCCTGAGAATAACACCAGATTAAAGCCGTAGTCACAATTAACGTATTTCTAAGCTTGTAGGCGTTATTGTAGTCGTTGTATTTAGAATTGATCAATACCGGTACAGTTTCTTTAAGATAATCATCCTGGCGGGAACTGGTTTTTGCAATAAAATACACCATGCTTCCGGCGCTTAACAAAGCCATACAGGCCATAATAACGCCCTTTGTTTTTTCTCCTAAGCTATACTGTCCCCAACCTGGCAATAACATGGATTTCCAGGCTGCTTCTTTATACCAGGAATTGAAATTTGGCGCCGGCTTTACAGGAGTTTTTACTACTTCCTCCTTTGGAGGAGAGACTATTTTTATCTCTTCTTTTTTTGATAACTGAGGCACAAGTTGTAGATAATCGTCTTTCGTTTCCTTAAAAAGGCTGACAATTTTAGGAGATTCTTTTTCAGGATCAAGAGAGTAGTTTCTATCAATTTTCAAAATCTCAAAAAAGCATTTTTTCGCTTCGTTTTCCTCCGTAAGAGAGTAATGCGAAACCGCTTTCATAAGGTAAATTTCTGTTAGTGTTTCCGTATTTAACGAATCCCCCGAATGAAGAATTTTATCGCTCAACGCAATGACTTTCTTATACTCAAACGCTTCATATTCATCTCTCACATCTTGAATTGTTATTTTATTTTGAGCATAAACGCCAACTGTACAGATAATGAATAATACTGCAAACAGTCTTCTCATTTAATTACCACCATCTTTCTGGTTTCCATAAAGTCAGGCGAACCGGTACTACCATAATTATTCTTTGAAAGAGAAACCGCGTTTATCTGGTAGAAATATATGCCGCTTGAAAGCCCCGAGGCATCGAACCTGACATTATATGAACCAGCCTGTTTTTCAGTATTCAGCAAGGTAGCTATAAGATGCCCGAGGACATCGTAAACCTTTATAGTAACAAAACTTTTTACCGGTACAGAATACACAATATTTGTTAACGGATTGAAAGGATTCGGATAATTTTGGGCAAGTTTATAGCCCGTCACCGGAGTATTTTGAATATTATCGACAGTTAAAACGCTCAAATCAAATTTTTCAACATCATAAATTACTCTTCCGGTTTCATCCGTCCCGCCAAAAACATACACGCAATTATCATAATATACGGCCATGCAGTCTTTTCTTTTATATTTCATATATGCGGCCATACTTAATTGCGGAGAGCTTATTGTATCCTTAATGGTATAAATTTCAGCGGAATTAAGAGCTTTTGCGGAATCGTTAAAGCCGCCCAGCAACATCACCTTGTTGCTTTGTCCAAGCTTCACAGCCCTTCCATTGCTTCTTGATTCGCCAAGAGACCATTTTGTATCGCTTTCATAATTATTCAGAACATTATAGAAATCAATTTCTTTTAACATACTGTAATATACTCCGCCAAAAATGAAGATATTGTTCCCCATCTTTGCAGACATCTGTCCTTTATACGAAAGCTGGTTAAACGGATATGTTAACTTATTTATAACTTGTTTTGTATTTACGTTATATGAAAATATATTCACCTGCTCGGTTTCATTAGGTTTGTTATATAACAAGCCTCCTACAATATAAAAAACCGAATCGCTTATTTCTCCTGTAAGATTAGTTCTGTTAAAATATTTGTTTGTATCAGCGTAACTTGCAACACCGCTTTTTGTATCAAAAACCTCCAAAAGCCCTTCGGCATAACTTTGTGTTGTTGTTTCGTCTCCTCCGAAATAATAAATTTTGGAACCTATATGATCTGCAAGAAAACTCTTTCTTTTTTTCTTCATTTGGCCTAAGTAAGACCATTGAAAAGTTGACGGTTTAAACGAATAAATCCAATCCGTATAGTTCTGTAATGAATCCGAATACCCGCCCAGGAAGTAAATTGTTGAGTCAATAACAACGGCTTCGGATCCCGCCAGACCAACAGGCATTTTGCCTATCACCTGCCAACTTCCAATCTGGCCCGGCATTTTACCCGCCAATATTAGAATTAGGATAATAAATATTTTAATTATACGCTTCATAACTGCATTCTCACTACTAGTCTCCTATTACATACAATTTATATACCAAAGTAAATTCATAGGGATTAGTTTAGTTTTTTAAAATTATATTTAAGTGTATATGTCTGATTCTGGTGTATTTTTACAGAAAACTCAGACTCATCATAATTTGAGTTCTTTAATACTACTTTATGCTCTCCCGGAAAAAGTTTTGCCGGCGATTGAAAAGGGGTTTGCCCCACAAGATGTCCGTCCACATAAACCTCTGCCCACGGAGAAACCCTGCAATCGAGAAAACCGAAAAGAGTATCAAGATTCACACGCAATTGCGTTATATTTGCTGCATTTATCACTATTTTTTTAGAAAACACAGGATAATTTGGATGTATTAGCTGTAAAGTATGCTCGCCTTCCGTTAACTCAATATCGCCTTTTAATGGAGTGGTATCCATTTTATCGGAATCTATAAAAACATTTGCCCATGGACGGCATACTATAAACAATTTCCCCTTTTTCCTCTCTTTCGAAACCGGAGCTTTTCCCTGATCTGCTAAAGCTTCCTGCGTTTTGCTTTCAATTTCGTTTTTATTCTTTTCGGCATCATTTTCCTTAATATCGTTTTGGGCTGTTTCCTGATCAATATTTTTCCTGCTGGTATCTCTCGGTTCTATTTTGTAAATATATATGGTATCAGGTTTAACATACGCTGTTTTACTTTTAAACATGTAATTGGCAAACTGTTCTTTGTTAAGTAGAAATGCAAGAACAATAACCAATAATACTATGGCCGAAGAGATAGAAATAATTTCCTGCTTATGCTTTTTTACATATTTCTTTATTTGAGAATTGTCTTCAAGCGAACGCTTAGGTTCTTTATTAGACTTTTTAATTTCATAAATTTCCGTATCACCTAATATTTTCAGGGCTTCTTCTGCGCTGGTTAATCGCTTTTCAACGTCTTTTACAAGCATTAGCTTAATTAAGCCGCTTATTTCCTCAGGAATCCCCTTAAAAATGTTTTCTGTAAGGTCATCATCATACTGAATAATTTTGTTAATTGTTCCGTTAACATCATCGCCAAGAAAAGGGTTGTGCCCTGAATATAGCTCAAGAAGCACTATTCCTGCTGAAAATATATCGCTTTTATAAGTAAGTTTTTCACCCAATACCTGTTCCGGGGACATATAGCATGGAGTGCCAAGTACAGAGAACTGGGAAGTTTTAAAATTCTCATTGGCGCCAAGAGCCAGTCCGAAATCGCCCAGCTTTAATTCATATTCTTCAGAGACAAGAATATTTTCAGGTTTTATATCCCTATGGATTATTTGATGTTTATGGGCATAATCGATACCTCTTAAAAGCTGAATAGCGAGTTCTTTTTTTGTTTTTATATCAAGATTGCGTTTGCCAATCCAGAATCTCATATTTTTACTGAAGAAGTATTCAAATGAGATGTAAAAGAATTCATTAGATGTGCCAAAATCGAGAACTTTTATAATATTTTTGTTGTCAATATGGGCAAGAATCTTGGCCTCGCGTTTAAAACGCTCAAGCAAAGAATCATCGGAAAGATTTGAAGTATTCAGCACCTTCAAAATTATTTGTTTGCTTAAATAGATATGGTTTGCAAGATATACGGCCGCATGATCGTCTTTTTTCAGGCAATCAAGTATCTCAAATTTTTCGAACAATATGTTTTTATTGTTTTCCGGCATCCGTTACTGCATTTCCATTTCTTTTAGTTTAAGCTGAACCCATCTTACCGATACGCCAAGAGTAGCCGCTGTCTGGGTTCTGTTGTCTTTACATTCTTCAAGACGCTTCATCAGCAGCTGACGTTCAAAATCTTCAAGTGTTCCGTCAAAATTAATCGCTTTTTTAGATTCTTCTATTATTATGTTATCCGCGTCAATAATATCGTTATCGCATAAGATAACCGCGCGTTGTATAACATTATAAAGCTGCCTTACGTTACCCGGCCAATAATAATTTTCAAGTTTTTCAAGCGCGTTCGCTTTAATTTTAAGCTCTTTCTGGCAGCATTTCAGAACAAAATGCCTTGCAAGAAGAGGAATATCCTCTTTCCTTTCCCTTAAAGGCGGAACCTTAACCGGAAATACGTTTAATCTGTAAAGCAAATCTTCCCTAAATGTGCCGTTTTTAACCATTTCGTTAAGATTTTTATTAGTGGCGGTAATAATTCTTGCGTTTACTTTTTTAGGCTGAGTATCGCCAAGCCTTATAATTTCGCGGTTCTCCAACACGCGTAAAAGTTTTGCCTGTAATGCAACCGATATATCGGCTATTTCATCGAGAAAAAAAGTACCATTTTCAGCTACTTCAAGAAGCCCTTTCTTATCGGCATTAGCTCCGGTAAAAGCGCCTTTTTTAAACCCGAACAATTCGCTTTCAAGCAGGTTGTCCGGTATGGAACCGCAAAACTGCGCGAGAAACGGAAATGGATTCCTGGGACTAAGCTTGTGTATAGCCTGAGCAATCAAATCTTTACCAACGCCGCTCTCTCCCAAAATCAGAACAGTCGCATCGGTTCCGGCTACGCGGTGAATTGTTTTTGCCAAATCGTGTATCGCTTTGCTTTCGCCAATTACATCAGGAAGAGTCTCAACCGCTTCCACCTTGTTTTTTAATATACGGTTCTCATTCTCAAGTTTTTCAAATTCATTAATCCTGTCAAGCGAAAGCGTTACCAGGTTAGCAAAAAATCCGAGAAAACTTAAATTGGATTCTGTAAATTCCTTCCTGTTCGTCTGGCTATCGGCAACAATAACGCCCCATATTTCTCCGTCACGTATAATTGGAACACCAATTACCGATTTTATTCTTGATAGCAATACGCTTTCATACTGCGAAAGAGTAGGTTCGTTCTGAACATCGTGAAATACAAGAGGTTTTTTCCTTTCATCACTTTTTTCAGAATTCCCGAAGAAAAATTCGAAATATCCGTAATGCTCTGGTTATTAAAATTTCTTGCCGCAATAACAATAAACTCTTCATTTTCCCTGTTATACTTTACAAATAAACCTCTTTCTGCATTGATAATACTTATTACCCAGTCCAGAGTCTCTTCTATAAGAGAATCTTCATAAACAGCGGTATTAAGCTTTTGAGTGATATAATGCAAAGCTTCGAACTGCTCTTTTGTAAGATTTTTAATATTTAATATATGAGCTTTTATATCCATTCTTATAGAACGCCTGTTTTATTGAAACCTCAAAAGAATATGGCCGGGTTTGACTCCTGTTGCCATCCTTATCGATACACGTCATACTCCAATAATACTGATCTTTTCCAAATTCACTAATAGGGTACACCTGGTGAATGCTATCCTGCAATACGCTTACAGAAAAAACATTCGTCAAATAAGGATATGAGCCTCTTTCCAGATTTAATTCGTAGTGATAACTGAACAGATCCGTAAATTTCGTCCATTTAAATTCCACCTGCGAATAAGTTGAATCCAGCGTGGTATTGTTAATTGGAGAGAGTAGTTCAATTTCCTTATTAATTATTCTTGTTATCTTTACCGGAACAGGAATTTCCTCCTTGCTTTCCGAAAAATCGACTTTAATGTAAAAGCTTTTATTTATTATATCGCCTATGCGGTTTGTGCCAAAATCGCCAACCACCAAGGTATCGTAATACTTGGGGCCGATTTTTTTAGTGACAATTTTTTTTATATTCAGTTCATCACATTTTAACAATACATCCGAATACGGTTCTTCTGAATTTATGATAAATTCCAGAGGAAAGGTAATTATCATGTTATTATCATAATCGAAAACAACATTGGAGAAGAATTTTACACTGTCCAGATATGGAGTATAATGAAGAGTGTTGTTAATCTGATAGGCGTTATCCGTATTCCAATCTATATGAAGGCTGTCTTTTTTATATCCGTCTTTTTCAAAAACTACAAAACTGCTCCTGAATTTCTCGGATTTAATGTAATAATACCCCTTGGCATCAGTATAAATATCGCAATTATCATTATTCAGGTGCACTCTTACATCCTGAAGCGGCATTTTATTGGCATTTGATATTTGATAAACATTACCCGAAATAATAACGTCATTTCCTTTCAGATTGTCATCATCAAGAGGGTTATCATGCGGAGCATTACAATACCAGTTTACAATGCCAAATATTATAAGTAAAAATATTTTTATCAGACGATCAAGCATTGAATATTTTTATACCGGATTTATAAAATACCAACGAAAATTAAAAATTCCAATAAGCCTTCGGTAATAACAGAACAACCGAATGCATTAATATTTTTAACTTCGATTAATGATTATTAATTACAGGTTTTAATTTACGAAAAATTCAATAATATTATAAAAAAAGATATTTATAAATATCATGAATTTATATTATTTGCCATAAATACTTTCAAAACATGAAATCATTTAACGCCAACAATTTATTTCCGCAACGATTTCCAAATGCTTCCCCTTCATAAATAAGTCTGCCAGCGCTATTATTTATGCAGGTGTTTTTGTATCAATTTATGAATTTCAGTAATTTCAAAGGGTTTTATCAGTATCTCGGAGTTCACCATTCCCTTGGCTTTTTCAATCAGCTCTTCATCCTGATATCCCGTCATAAAGACAACAATAGGATTGTAATGCATTTGTATTTCTTTTATAGTCTGAATTCCGTCTAATTTTCCCGCTAATCTAATATCAATCAGTATAACATCGGGTTTTTCCAGAAGAGCTGTTTTTACGGCATCCTCCCCTGTAATTACTTTTTTACATATTTCATAATTGAGTATTCTTAATTGGACTTGCAGATACATTGCAGAAATAACTTCATCTTCCACTATCAGAATTCTTACGTTATCACTCATATCGATACCCGTTTAAAGGATGTACAAATCAGATTAATTTGCAAAAATGGCCTTGTTTAATTTTAAATATACTGAAACCAATTATTCAAAAAAGCCAAAAACGATTATCCTTTTTTGCCGGTTTTATTTCAGAAAAACGACTCAACGTTTTTAATTCTCAATAAAACTAAGCAGCATTGCTTTTACTGTTTATAGAGCCTTAAAAATAAACAGTATTGGTAATATAATAAAAAAAGGCCTTTTTAAAAATAAAAAAGACCTTTTCTTATAATTTAATGATAAAATATCAGATAGTATTACAGAATTACTTAATTAAGGTTTTAAAAGCCTCCGCATATTTCGAGACTTCGAACTCAATTATTTCATATTCGGCAACATCCTCTATTACAAACGGATCCGCTTCCGTAATATTTTTAGCTGCTTCATAACCGGTAGCTTTGCATAAAATTACGCCACCCGTGCGCGGTTTTCTTCTTCCGGAGCAAATAAAATTTCCATTAGCATAATTTTCATCAAGAAATTTTGTGTGCTCTTCCAAAACACGGTCTACAGCTTCAATTCCTTTTGTATATTTTAACAAAAATATAAACATTTTTATCCCTCATAAATTATTACCCCAATTTAAACAATTTTCCGCTTTTGAGAAAATAATTCATTGATTTTTCTAAAAATATCTGCTGTTTTACAAACATTTCTTCCGAAATAATCTTCTCTATAAATATGTTGCCGTTATCAGATATTCCAGTGTATTTGTGCGAAAAAAGAGCCGATGTTTTACCATTTTCTTCTTTTTTGCACTGAATCTTGAAATCAATAATAAATAATTTATCCACATAATTAACGGATTCTATCAATAATTTTTCTTTATTATGGGTAAATACATTCCATACAACTTCCTTTTCTCCGGAAAATAAATAATCGTATTGTTGCGGTTTCATGTAAGATATAAAAATGCAGTCTTTTTCCATAAAACCGGAGTTTGACCTGATTATTTTAGCCTGCCATCCGTCAATCCATTCATATTCGCGGTTAAAACACAATAAAGGAAATATTACTTCCGGTTCCGCGTTGTACATTTGTTTGTATTCAAAATACTTACTTTTAGCGTTAAATTGCTCCATTTTAGCCTCTTTTTATTTGATTATTTATTAATAAGCCAGGCTTTCATTTGTTTTTATATAAGTTCTTGCGCAATACTTATACAAAAATATGCTTTAGATTCAGCTAATAAAATGGATATTCAGGTATATTAGTTGTACTTTTTTGCCGCTTTAATTCTAAACTCAAGAGGAGTTAAACCGGAATGTTTTTTAAAAAACCTGTGGAAATATGCGGGGTCGTCAAAACCTAAACTATAAGAAATTTCCTTAACTGTTTTTTGAGTATTGAACAACCTTCTTTTGGCTTCCAGAATAATAAATTCATTTGCTGTTTTCACAAAAGATTTTCCCAGTTTTTGCCTGATTTTTTTTGAAAGAAGAGTCTGAGATACGTTAAGTTGCCTTGAATAATATTCCAAAGACCAGTGTTTTTTATAGTTTTTTTCCAGAAGATGTTGAAATTTTTCAACTATTTCATCTTTAATAACATCATTTAATTTCCCCCGTTTTATCATGCATCGGCTCATGGAAATCAGAATTTCAGTCAGGTATATTCTTATAAGGTTCCATTGCCATCTTTGTTCCGTATTATGTTCTTTTTTAATTTTCTCAATTATTAATTCCGGATAACCGGCATCTTCAAATTCCGAAACGTCATAAATACTATATTCTTTGTTTTTTAACGCCGGCAGCTCTTTTAATTTTACATGGGCCTCCGGACAAATAAGGATAGATTCATTAAACGTGACAATTTTAATAAAAACCCTGTCCTGTTTTTCAAAACGGCAAAACGCGGTCTCATTTTTCTTGATTAACACCAGATGTCCATCATTAATGGCTGTTTCCTGAAAATCCAGAACAATAACGCCTTTACCCTTTTTCAAATAAAATAATGAATACACCCCCGCAGGAAAAACAATTTTAACTTCTTCATTCCTTCTCGAATATTCAACATATTCAAGTTCTCCATCCGTATCAGTATTTATTATTATTTCATTCATAATTTAATTATTAGGTAAAGGAATATCGAATTCCTCCAATATAAAAAAACGTTTTTGTCCTTTTTCAATTCCCTTAACAGTAAAATGCAAATTATTTCTTTCCTTTTTCATTAAAATAAAATGGAACGGACGTGGAAATTTTGCCTTATAAAGGTCCTGTGGCTCCTGCGATATTTTATTAAGAGAAACGCGCGATCCGCCGCCGCCGCCAGCCACAATAAAATACTTATTATTGTATTCTGTTTTCAGCATTATACGTTCATAGGTATGCACATGCCCGCTCAGCATTGCAACTGTTTTTTTACTTTTTAAAAAAACAGGCAACAGATCCTCGTTGGCTTTTTTCTTATCTCCTTTCAGCTTACTTTTTGAAACCGGCGGATGATGCATCATTACAATTACGGCTTTGACGGTTTTATCGTTATCATATTTCTGCAATATGTTTTTAAACCATTTCTTTTGGTCTTTCCATTGCTCCTTTTTCATCTGTGATTCGTTTGAATTAAGAACAACATATAAAACGCCATCAATAATTTTATAATACCAAGTTGAGTTTTTTATTTCAGGAAATCTTTGCTGTAGAAATGTAAGTCCATTAAAAAAGCCATAATACTCGTGATTGCCAACTACGGGAAAGACCTTAATATTGTTTTTATATATTGGAGCCATTATCATATCGAAGTCCTCCCAGTTTTTTTTACTCCCCCCTAAAAAGACAAGATCGCCCAGAATAAAAAGCTCGGAAGGTTTTTCTTTGGCAATTTGTTTTAACAAAATTTCCGTCTCGGCAGAATTGCATTCTTTACCAAGGAAAGTACTTTCCCAATAATCAGTCCTTTGTAAATCGCCTATAAAAGCAACGGCGCCATTGGTTGAAAGCGAGCCATTTTTCTCTGTTTTTAAGCACCGTTGGCTTGGCTCCCAATTGGCTTGTAAAGGCAAGGCTGTAAAAAACACACAGAATAATATTAACAGCAATAACGATTTTTTCATATCACGCATTAAGTTTTTAACAGAGCATTATAAACAAACATTTGGAAATAGTCTCTACCATTCACCACGAATAATTACCATTCATATAAAATTCGCTCAAATCACTCTCAATTTACATTTATTTAATTGAATAATATAGCTATTATACTCAGTCTTTTTAAAAAGTTTTTATAATATTAATTAAATAAGAAATTAAATGAAAAAAATAATACTACCCCTTGCCTTATTGCTTTTGTTTTTTACAGGCATTTCTTCCGCACAAAATATGTCATCTAAACGAGCCGGTATGGTTAATAGCGGACCCGGTACCGTAACCGGAAAAGTTTTAGACTCTGCTTCATTGAAAGCAATTGATTATGCCTCCATAGCTATATTTAAAGAAAATAGTACACGCCCCTTAAACGGAGCGGTTAGTAATTCTGATGGCGATTTTAGCATAAAGAATATCCCCGTTGGTCTGTATAAACTTAAGATTACCTTTATGGGATACTATAACAAAGAGATAGATTCCATAAAAATAACTAATTCAGAGTACGATATAGAGTTAGGCAAAATTCTGATAAACCAAAAATCGCTTCAACTTAAGGGTGTTGAAGTAACAGCGCAAAGAGGCCCCATTGAATTTCAAGTAGATAAGATGGTTGTAAGCGTTGAAAAGACCCTGCCTTCTGCCGGAGGTTCTGTCCTCGACGTCTTAAAAAACACTCCTTCTGTTAGCGTAGATGTGGATGGAAACGTTAGTCTGCGCGGTAACGGTAACATTACATTCCTTCTTGACGGCCGCCCTTCCGGTATGATTGATCCTAAAATGTTGGAGCAAATTCCTGCAAGCGCTATTGAAAATATTGAAATTGTAACTAATCCTTCCGCTAAATATGATGCTGATGGCACTGCCGGTATTATCAACTTTATTATGAAAAAACAGAAAGAGATGAACTGGAACGGATTGTTTCAGATTAATGCCGGTACACGAGATAATTACGGAAGCTCGGCAAATGTCAATTTCAAAAAAGAAGATCTGAATTTGTACGCTACTTACGATGACAGATTCAGTAACCGTGAAATGAACGGCTCCACAAACAGATGGACAAATATCCCCTCCCAAGGATTAAATTATATTGATCAGGATATCAACCAGAACAGACGCAACAGTTCTCATAATTTTAAATTCGGATTGGACTACAACCTCAATAAGTTTAATGCAATTACCACTTCGGTACTGTTCAACATAGGCAGCAACAATCGCTCCTCGCAACTTGCAAATACAACTTCAGATTCATCCCGAAATATTTTAAGCAAGTATAAAACCAATAACAGTGGAAGTGGAGACGGACAGTCGTTTGATTACCTGCTTAATTATAAAAGAACATTTGAGAAAAAAGGAGAAGAATTAACTGCCGATTTTTATTATACCATCTCCAACAATAATGATGATAACGACAGAATAATCAGTTACATTTTACCTGCAAATCATGTAATAAGCGATTCTCTTTCTTTTAATGCTCCCGTGGAAAACACTTACACCTCAAACAAAAACAGGTTGTTTTCTTTTCAGACCGATTATGCGCTACCCATAAATGATAACGGTAAATTTGAAAGCGGATATAAAGGTATTTTCAGAGATAGAGACATAAACTACAATGTACTCAATAAAGACGGAAACAACTGGGTTAACGATTTAACTCAAAGCAACGTGTTTTCGTATCAGGAACAAATTCATGCAATTTACGGGTTATACTCCGATCAGATTGGAGGCTTTAAATATCAACTCGGATTAAGACTTGAAGAAGCCCTTACTAAATCGTTCCTTGCAAACACAAACAGCGAATACAAGAAAAATTATTTTAGCCCGATTCCTACAATTCACCTTTCGCAGGAAGTTATTTCGGGACAGGGAATTAAATTAAGTTACAGCCGCAGATTAAACCGTCCTCAAATGTGGGCGCTTAATCCATTCCTCAGATATGAGGACCCTCAGTCGGCTTTTCAGGGAAATCCTTATTTGAAACCGGAATACACGGATTCTTATGAAGCCGGTTACAATTTTATTTTCAAGTCTTCTTCAATTTTTGCCAACGCATTTTATAAACAGGTTAATGATAATATCAACCATTTTATTGAAGTAAACAACGATAACGTAACAATACAGACTTTTAAAAACATTGATAAACAAATTCAATACGGACTTGAACTGAATGGTTATTCGCAGCTATATACATGGTGGACAATTAACGGCAGCATAAGTTATTACGCAAGTAAATTCAAAGGCGAAAGTTACAGCAATACAAATAGTATTAATGATGTTTGGAACGGACGCTTTATGACTATGGTTTCTCTTGGATGGGATCTCGATTTTCAACTTAACTGCTTTTACGCTTCAAGAAACCTTTCTCCTCAAGGCAAAACAAAATCCATGTTCTTCTCGGATGTGGCTTTAAAAAAATCTCTTTTCGAAAAGAAACTAACAATAAGCTTTAGAGTATCAGATCCGTTTAATGCTATTAAATTCAGGAACCAATCCTTTGGGACTAATTTTTCGGCTGAAACAGATTTCAAACCTACCAGCCAGATATTTTCTCTTTCGCTCAGTTACAGTATGAATAATTTCAAGAAAATTTTTGAAAGAAAACCGGATGAAGATAGCGGCTCTCACGATTATGACGAAAACGGACAGCAAAGGTAGTATATTCCACCAACATTAATATTTAAGCCGGATTAGAGTTTAATCCGGCTTTTTTTAAATATTTCCAACATTATACCAGTATTTTTATAACTTTTTATGGTTTTTTGTTTAATTTCCGGATTTATTTTTTCCATATTCTTGTTTTTTATTATATTATTTTGTTAATTGAAAAAGGGTTATGCATGGGAAATAAATTCCTATCTGCAGGAATATTATTTATCCGAACCACAGTTACAAATAATTATAAAAGGAGACTTTCATGAAGAATCTTTATACTATTGCTATGTTATTTTTAATATCTGCTTGCTGTATTGCTACACAGGCTCAAAAAAGCGATGAAGCTGTTCCTGTAAAAGGAGCCCCTTCCGTAAGCCAGACTCCCTCAGTTTTACCGGCCGCCAAACCGGAGGCTTCATTGTTATTCGACAATGGAACATTTGTTACTGCTCAAGGCAGCGGCCCTTCCGGCGCGGATGGAAGCGTTCTTGTTAGTCCTATGACTTCATACGGCTCAAATAACGGCAATACTTATGGTTACAGAGTGGCCGATGATTTTACAGTTCCAGCCGGAACTTCCTGGAAAATAGATTCAATATTGGTTTTTGGATACCAAACAGGTTCAACAACAACTTCAACATTTACCGGTGTCAATTACAGAATCTGGAACGGCTTTCCTGAATCTGCAAACGGCTCTTTAGCTTTTGGCGATACAACTACTAATAAAATGGTTTCCACAAGATGGTCCGGTTGCTACAGATATGCAAGCACTTCTGTAGGAACAACCCGCCCTATTATGGTTGAAGTTCTTAGCGGCAATGTAACTTTAGCGCCTGGCAAGTACTGGCTTGACTGGCAAAGCATTGGTTCTCTATCTTCAGGTCCATGGGTTCCGCCTGTAACTATTACAGGGCAGCAAATAACCGGCGATGCTTATGTTGGCGAATATCACGTATGGCAGGCAATTACAGATGGCGGTACTGCTACAGCTTTAGGAATGCCTTTTAAAATATATGGGTCCACAACTACAGTACCGGTAGAATTATCATCATTCACATCAAGCGTAAAGGATAATGTAGTTACATTAAAATGGTCTACAGCTACAGAAACTAACAATTCTGGTTTCCAGATTGAAAGAA